>Ga0256404_1008413_pt1 | contig 15520 bp, 14 predicted proteins | sample RumenRJG_01DNA_FD_185990 | JGI IMG/M metagenome (GOLD analysis project Ga0256404, IMG submission 185990) | Bovine rumen microbial communities from Lethbridge, Alberta, Canada - RJG_01 | ecosystem: Host-associated > Mammals > Digestive system > Stomach > Rumen | place: Canada: Alberta | collected...
GTGGCAACGGCCATGAAATAATCTATCTGCAGGTCGTTCATATCTTTTCCTCTGCCGGCATTCTGTCAAGATAACGCTGGAGTATGACGATCGCCGCCTGGCGGTCGATGATCTTCTTTCTGTCTTCCCGGCTCATGTTGGCTTCGATAAGCACTTCTTCAGCTTCTGCTGTCGAATATCTCTCATCCTGCCACTCGATCGTGACTTTGGAGAGCGGTCCGGAGCTCTTTAGCTTGTTCTCCAGCATCCTTCTGAACTCTCTCACCTTCTCCGTCTGGACAGAATCCGAATCATCAAGATTAAGCGGCAGGCCCATGACGACCCTGGAGCAGTCATACTCGCGGATATAGTCAATTACTTTGCCCGTATCCTTGCGGATTCCTACTCTTTCGATAGTCGTAACGCCTGTCGCAATTATACCAAGAGGGTCGCTTACAGCGACCCCCACAGTTCTGTCTCCTACGTCAAGTCCGAGAATGCGCATTACTTCTTGCTGATCCCGAGATAGCTTGTAAGGATCTCTTCAAGAAGCTCATCTCTGTCTATCTTGAGGATGAGATTTCTTGCATTGTTGTGGCTTGTGATATAAGAAGGATCTCCTGAAGTAAGATAACCAACGATCTGATCAACTGCGTTGTATCCGCGGTCTGTCAGAGCTGTGTAGATCTCTACAAGAGCTTCTTTCTTATCAAGCTGGCTGTCCTTGAATCCTTCGAACATGATAGTGTTCTTGCTCATTTCAATCCTCCATATATAAGTTATTACTGTTGATTAGCCATTATCTGCTCAGCTACTGCGAATGCGTCATCTACCTTGGATGCATCTTTTGCGCCGGCCTGTGCCATGTTGGCTTTTCCGCCGCCGCCGCCACCTGCAGCCTTTGCTACTTCCTTGATGATCTTTCCTGCGTTGTAGCCCTTGCCTACCAGGTCATCACTTACTGCAGTGATGAATGTGACTCTGCCGTCATTTACGGAAGCAAATACCATAACGACGTTGTTCATCTTTTCCTTGACTGCATCGCAGATGCTGCGCAGCTGGTCTGCATCGGTGTCTTCGAACTTTCTGGTAATGAGGTTCGCTCCGCCGATCTCTTTCGCTGAGTCAATTATATCACCAATCGCACCTGTAATCTCATCCGATTTGAATGATTTTATGGTATTTTCGAGTTCCTTGATATCCGACATTACCTGAGAAGCCTTGCGTGTCAGGTCAGACTCACTGGACTTGAGTGTCTGAGCGAGTGTGCTGATGACTGCTTCCTTATCTGTCAGGTACTTGATGACATTGGATCCGGTGATAGCTTCGATACGTCTTACTCCGGCAGCGATTCCGCCTTCGCTGATGATCTTGAAGCCTCCTACCTTACCTGTGTTGTCAATATGTGTACCGCCGCAGAACTCTACGCTGTAGTCGCCCATGCTGACAACTCTTACGATATCGCCGTACTTCTCACCGAACAGAGCCATAGCTCCGAGCTTCTTAGCCTCTTCGATAGGCATTTCTTCCATCTTGATAGGAAGATACTCGTCTACCTTATCATTGACGATGTCTTCGATCTTTCTGATCTCTTCAGGTGTTACTGCCTGGAAGTGGTTGAAGTCGAATCTCAGATAGTTGTCATCTACATATGATCCTGCCTGCATGACATGATCTCCGAGTACATCTCTGAGAGCCTGCTGCAGCAGATGTGTAGCCGAGTGTGATCTTGCGATCCTGTGTCTTCTAACCGAGTCGATAGCCAGTGATACTGTTTCACCTACTTCGAGCTGGTCAGCAAGTCCGGAGTCATCCGCGTGGATGACGTGGAGATAAATACCATTGTCCTTCTCTACGTCAACTACTCTCAGTACATCGCTGCCTCTTGTGATGCAGCCTGTATCGTAGATCTGTCCGCCGCTTGTAGCATAGAACGGCGTAGCCTCGGTGATGACGAACTTGCGGTCCTTATCATAATTTCCGACATACAGGACTTTGGACTCTGCCGATTCCTCTGTATATCCGAGGAAATCAGTAGGTTCGAAGTGGCTGTATTCCGAAGCGTCTCTCCATGCATCGTCTGAAGTATCTCTCTGATTGGCTCTTGCGAGATCCTTCTGTGCCTTCATGTGAGCGTTGAAGCCGTCAACGTCAGCTGTCTTGCCGTTCTCCTCGAGGATCTCCTGTGTAACTTCCAGAGGGAATCCGTATGTATCGTACAGCTTGAATGTCAGCTCACCTGCGAGTTCAGTCTCGCCCTTTGCATCCATGTCGGCCATGTATCCGTCAAGGATCTCAACTCCTCTGTCAAGGGTCTTGGCAAAATTGTCTTCCTCGACCTTGATAATCTTCATTATATAGTCGTGCTTCTCAACGAGCTCAGGATAAGCTCCGCCGGATGTCTGTACAACGCTCTCAGCGAGCTCAACAAGCGGATTAGCCTGTGTGATACCGAGCAGCTTGCAGTGTCTTGCAGCACGTCTGATGATCCTCTTGAGGATGTATCCTCTTCCCTCGTTACTTGGAAGGATACCGTCCGCGATCATGAATGTCATAGATCTCAGGTGGTCTGTGACGATCCTGACGCTGACATCGACCTTGTGGTTGCCTGCCTGATATTCAACTCCTGCCATGTCTGTGATGGCGTCTCTTGTGAACTTGACAGTATCTACGTCGAAGATGGAATCCACATCCTGGAGGATGCATGCGAGTCTCTCAAGACCCATTCCTGTATCGATGTTAGGATGAGCGAGTCTCGGATATGATCCGTCCTCCTGTCTGTCGAACTGTGTGAATACGTGGTTCCAGAACTCAAGGTATCTGTCACACTCACATCCCGGCTTGCAGTCAGGCTTGCCGCATCCCCACTCAGGTCCGCGGTCGTAGTAGATCTCTGAACATGGTCCGCAAGGTCCGAGTCCGATCTCCCAGAAGTTGTCTTCCTTACCGAGTCTTACGATCCTCTCTTCAGGCATTCCGATGATATCTCTCCAGATCTCAAATGCCTCGTCATCGTCTTCATATATAGTAGCCCATAGCTTTTCCTTAGGCATCTTGAGCCATTCAGTACAGAATTCCCAGCCCCACTGCAGTGATTCCTTCTTGAAATAGTCGCCAAAACTGAAGTTGCCGAGCATTTCGAAGAATGTACCGTGACGGGCGGTCTTTCCTACGTTATCTATATCATTAGTCCTTATGCACTTCTGGCATGTTGTCATCCTCTTGCGCGGAGGAGTCTCGACTCCTGCGAAATAAGGCTTGAGCGGTGCCATACCGGAGTTTATGATCAGAAGGCTCTTGTCATTACGCGGGATCAGCGAAGCGCTGCCGCCTGCATAATGTCCCTTGCTGACGAAAAAGTCTCTGAACATATCTCTAAGTTCATTTACCCCGAGTTTTTCCATGAATAGTCTCCTTATCTAACAAAACTTCCACTCATTATATCACTCAGCGGTGACTTCTTCAACGAATTCAATGGATTCGAGTGAAGCCTTTACGTCAGCTCTGATTTCCGCAAGAAACTCAGCTCTCAGTACTGCCTGTTCAGCCTTTTCTTCAGGTGTCAGTCCTTCTGCTTTCGACTTGTGAGCAAGCTCGTTGATTCTGTCAAGTTTGATTTTTTCCATTATGATATTTCCTTCTCTTCTCATTAACTGTGCGGGTCTTCTTAAAGACCCGCACGGCAATGCTAACATATACTTCCTGCTCAAATCAACTCAGGCTGTCAAGCTTGTTTACACACAGTTTTTTGAACACCTCATCTGCAGCATAAATAATGAACTGCTTGTTTGTCGGCTTCTTCGGAAAGAGATCCATGCTGTTGCACCCCGGCTGTTTCAGCTGATCCTCATAAGCGGTATTTATCGCATTTCTTATGCTGTGTTCCACCGGGTCATATCTTTTCAGGCCGTGCTTTACAGCTATCAGCGGGTATACATCGGTTTTCATCCTCACATCATATCTCTCCCTGTCTATGATGATCTTAAGAGCTTCTATCAGATATGAATATCCGTTGGTTCCTATATGTATGCCGAATTCATTAAGTACCGATGTGCTGCTGTTAAGAAATTCATAGTAGGCCGCAAGCTCTTCGACTGTCGGTTTTGCTGTGATATCACTTCCGAACATAAACAGTCCGCGGGACTCTGTGTTTGCTGATTTGATCTGGTCTTTTCTCATCACGATCCACCTCCTTATACAGTTATGGAATCCTTGATGCTGTTGTAGACAGCATCTCCGATACCATTTACGGACTTGATGTCCTCTTTCTTCCTGAATCTGGTACTGCTCCTGTAATCAATGATCTTCTGCGCCTTTGCTTCTCCTATGCCGGGAAGCGTCATAAGCTCCTCCTTGTCAGCATAGTTGATATTGACAAGCCCTGTGCCGGATACTGCTGCCGCAGCCTCAGAGGCCTGAGTTGCCGCCGATGTGCTGCCGGTTCCGGCAGCGTCCGTCCCGCCGCTGTCTCCTTCACCTGCTCCGCTTCCATCTGCTGCCTCATTTCCGGTCTGCTGAGGACGAACGGGGATGATTATCTTCTGACCGTCCTCAACATATTCGGCGCGGTTAATGGAATCCGTGTCGGCATTACTGATAAGGCCTCCTGCAAGATCGATGACTTCATACAGTCTTGTTCCGGAGCTGACTGTATAGACACCGGGAGTTACAACAGCACCTCCGATATCAACGCATATTTCCCCTTCTGCTTTTACGTCCATGCTGCTGTCAACTGTTATATCCGACTTGCTGTTTTCATACAGACGCAGCATAAGCGCAAGAAGCAGAATAAAAACAATAAGCAGTATTCTGATCAGTCTCTTTTTATCCCTGAAGATATCTTCTGCATATGACTTAAGTCTCTTTAAAGCGTTCTCAGACATAGCCGTTTCCTTTCTTAAGGTATATTGCGATGTATGGGTCGCTTCAAACTATAATATAGGCCTGTTTAGATGTGAAATAATGATGTTTTTACATTTTTTCACTGATAATCGACCTATTTTTTACGCTTTTCATCATATTTTCAACGAATTACGTGTTTTCTGAAACTATTGAATCTATATGTTGTATGATTTGGTGAATTTTTTGCACGAAAAAGGGAAGCTGTAGGCTTCCCTTACTGTCAAATAATTATCTAATCTGATGAAAATATTCATCTACTCCTCAGTGTACTCAAACTCGAAGTCCTTGATACGTACAGTATCGCCCTCTTTGAGGCCGAGATCGAACAGCAGCTTCATGCCTCCGTTCTTCTCGATATAATTGTACAGATATCTGATGGAACCGCTGTCCGTGAAGTTGGTCGAGTTGAATATCTTGGTAAGATGCTTTCCTTCAAGCACAAATGCGCCGTCTTCATCGACATACGCACTGATCTTCTTGTAATCAGCATCATATTCATCTGCCTCGAAATCAAACATCTGAACCGGCTCTTCGTCAGGCTCTTCATATGTCTCTATTTCATGGAGAGTCTCATTCAGCAGCTCGGTTATTCCCTGGCGTGTTGCTGCACTGATCGGGAATACCTTGCGGCCCTCCTCTTCCATGAGTTTCATGAACTCATCAAGCTTGTCATGATCTGTCACTATATCCATCTTGTTGGCTGCAACGATCTGCGGCTTTTTGAGAAGCCTCGGATCATACTGCTCAAGCTCTGACATGATTTTCCTGTAGTCTTCGACAGGATCACGGCCTTCTGAGCCGGAGACATCAACCACGTGGATGAGGACCTTGGTTCTCTCAATGTGCTTGAGGAACTTGAATCCAAGACCTGCGCCCTGTGCAGCGCCTTCAATGATGCCGGCAATATCTGCCATTACAAAGCTTGTATCGTGCAGGTACACGACACCCAGATTAGGGTCTATAGTGGTGAAATGATATCCTGCGATCTTAGGTCTCGAATTGGTGCATACGGACAGAAGTGTCGACTTTCCGACATTCGGGAAGCCGAGAAGACCTACGTCCGCTATCAGCTTGAGCTCAAGGATGACTTCTCTTTCCTTCGCAAAGCCGCCTGCCTCAGCAAAGTTAGGAGCCTGACGGATACTGCTCTTGTAATGAACATTGCCGCGTCCGCCTCTGCCGCCCTTTGCAGCAACAAGCTCATCTCCGTCGTTGCAGAGATCCTTCATCAGAAGTCCTGTCTCCTTATCGATGATAAGAGTACCGACCGGCACCTTGATATACAGGTCCTGACCCTTCTTGCCGTAGCGTTTTCTCTTCATTCCGTCCTGGCCGTTCTCAGCCTGATACTTCCTCTTGTACTTGAAGTCCATCAGAGTCCTGAGATTGCGGTCGGCAACAAAAATAACACTGCCGCCGTCACCGCCGTCGCCGCCGTCCGGACCGCCGTCCGGAACGTACGGGTCGCGTCTGAATGTGACTGCGCCGTTGCCGCCCTTACCGGATACTATTGTAATTTCCGCTCTGTCTACGAACATATCTTTTCTCCGAAAAAATCAGCCCCTACAATGTAGGGGCTTGATGCGAATTACCGGAATTATGCTTCCTTGCTGTAAACGCTTACTTTCTTTCTCTTCTTGTCGTATCTCTCGAACTTTACAGTTCCGTCGATCTTTGCGAACAGAGTGTCATCTCCACCGATACCAACATTGTTGCCAGGGTGAAGCTTAGTGCCTCTCTGTCTCATGATGATGCTTCCAGCGCTTACATATTCACCGGCACCTACCTTAAGTCCAAGTCTCTTGGACTCGGAATCTCTGCCGTTTTTGGAACTTCCTACTCCCTTTTTACTTGACATCGAATATTACCTCCTGTTCCTTATTAGTTAGCCTCGATAGCTGCAAGGATGTCAGCCTTTGTTGCCTTAGCAGCAACCTCGATGCCCATTTCCTTAGCGATAGCGAGCAGCTCATCCTTCTTCATGGATGCACTTGCCTTTGGTGCTTCTGCTGCAGGAGCCTCAGCCTTAGCTGCGGATTCCTTCTTAGCGGCCTTCTTGCCAGCGCCGATACCTGTAACCTTTACGAGTGTGTATGGCTGTCTGTGACCGTTCTTACGTCTGTAATCTTTCTTAGCCTTGTACTTGTAGATGATAACCTTGTCAGCCTTGCCCTGCTCGAGAACCTCAGCCTCTACTGCGTATCCCTCTACAAAAGGTGTTCCTACTACAAGCTCATCTCCGCCTACTGCTACTACTTCGTCGAAAACGACCTTGTCGCCTACCTGTGCGTCAAGCTTCTCTACTCTGAACTCATCGTTCTCCTGAACTCTGTACTGCTTGCCGCCTGTCTTGATAATTGCGTACATTGTTTAATTTTCCTCCTTAAACCAGACTCGCCGTTGAGGGTGCACCGCCAAAATATTACTGTAGCTGCGATGCTTAACAATCACCCTTTTCGTGCGGTTGACCGCGTTCAAGTATAACAAAACGCAATATGTCCGTCAAGCACTATTTTTACTCAATTACTACGCCGTCCTCGTCGACGCGGATGCCTCCGTCCTTGGCGTCTGCAGGCTGTTTGCTGTCCTCGAAGTGCTTCATAACTCTGGCTCTTACATCTTCGAGAACATCAGGATGCTCTTCGAGATAAGTCTTGACATTCTCTCTGCCCTGTCCGATCCTCTCTCCGTTGTAGCTGTACCAGGATCCTGCCTTCTCGATTATGCCGATATCCGTAGCTGTATCGAGAATGTCTCCCGGAAGAGATATTCCTGTTCCGTACATGATGTCGAATTCAGCCTTCTTGAACGGAGGAGCGACCTTGTTCTTGACGATCTTGACTCTCGTCCTGTTTCCGAGCATGTCCTCGCCCTTCTTGATAGTCTCGACTCTTCTTACATCAAGTCTCATGGAAGCATAGAACTTCAGAGCCCTTCCGCCTGTAGTTGTCTCAGGGTTTCCGAACATGATGCCGATCTTTTCTCTCAGCTGGTTGATGAAAATCACACAGGTGTTGGACTTGTTGACCGCACCTGCGATCTTACGCAGAGCCTGTGACATGAGTCTGGCCTGAAGACCTACATGTGAGTCTCCCATCTCGCCCTGGATCTCGGCCTTCGGTACGAGAGCTGCGACTGAGTCGATGACGATGATATCAAGAGCTCCGCTCCTTGCCAGCATCTCGCAGATCTCGAGAGCCTGCTCTCCTGTATCCGGCTGGGATACGAGAAGCTCGTCAACATTGACACCGAGGTTCTTCGCATAGACAGGATCGAGCGCGTGCTCTGCATCGATAAATGCCGCCTGTCCGCCTTTCTTCTGAGCCTCAGCAATGGCATGGAGAGTCAGAGTTGTCTTACCTGAAGATTCAGGTCCGTAGATCTCTATGATCCTGCCCTTAGGGTAGCCGCCTACTCCTGTGGCGAGGTCAAGGCTCAGCGAACCGGTCGAGATGACCTCGAGATTGGTCACCGGGCCGGCATCTCCGAGCTTCATGATAGCTCCCTTGCCGTACTGTTTCTGTATCTGTTCAAGGGCCTGATTGAGGGCCTTTTCTTTTGCTGCATTGTCTGTATTATTAGTAGCCATGGTTCCTCCTGGATGTATTCAGAACAAGTGTTCGAATACATAATACTGCTCTTTTTTCCGGTTGTCAATGCCTGGGATGCTATTTTTCCGGGTCAGTATAATTATATTGTTTTCACTGATTTCTGTCGAACGGCGGATGCATGATATCCTGCAGAAGATCCACCCTCCGGTTGTTTTTATGTATTATTTCAGTGCAAAACCGGCGCTATTCTGCGGTCAGCAGCTTATATGCGGTTCTCAGCATCCTCAGTCTGAAGTAATTGCGGTTCCAGTTTCTGAAGTTTCTGTGTGTGAAGACCGGCACCGATCCGGACTTGTCGCCGAAGGCATATCCGATATGCGCCTCGCCTGCTTCGTGTCCTTCATCTGCTTCAGGTCCGGCAAATCCGGTAACAGAGATAGCCATATCCGCACCTGATGCAGCCTTTGCGGCCAGTGCCATAGCCTCAGCAGTCTGAGGGCTTACCACGCCGTATGTATCTATCGTTTCTGCCGGTACCCCGAGTGCGATCTTTGCTTCATTACTATATGTGACATATGCATACCTCAGGGACTCCGAAGCACCCGGGACCTCTGCTATGGAAGAAGCGAACAGTCCCGCTGTTGCTGACTCAGCAGATGTTATTTTAAGATGCTTCTCCTTCAGAAGTCTTACGACGACTTCATCAAGCTCTTCATCATCATAGCTGTATATGTATTCGCCGATCAGGTCGTTGACTTTGAGTATCATCTCATCAACAGCCGCTCTGGCCTCTTCGATGGTGTCACGCTGGGAAGCGATCCTGATCGTGCACTCGCCTTCCTTGGCGTAGGTCGCGATCGTCGGGTCGGTCTGACCGTCGATCAGAGGCATCAGGTCCATCTCGAGATCCGACTCACCTCTTCCGATAGTTCTGATGACCCTGTAGTACATCTTCTTGTCCATGAACTGCTCGAGATACTGGCGTCCGCCGTTTTCGAAGAGCCACTTCAGCTCGCGCGGCGGTCCAGGGAAGCACATGACGACTTTGCCGTTCTTCTCATAGGCAAAACCGGGTGCTGTTCCCGACGCATTGTAGAGCGGTGTGCAGCCTTCCGGAAGATACGCCTGCTTGAGGTTGTTCTCAGGCATTTTGCCCCCGCGGCTCGCGTAGAACGCCCTGATCTCATCAGCGGCTCTCTCATCAAAATACATCTCAGCGCCGAAGTAGTCTGCGACCATCTCCTTGGTCAGGTCATCCTGTGTAGGTCCGAGGCCTCCTGTGAGTATCACGAGGTCCGTGTCCTCATAAGCCTGTCCGATCTTCTCTCTGAGCCTTGCAGGGTTATCTCCCACGACAAAATGGTACATGACGTCGAATCCCATGAGATTGAGATTCTTCGAAAGATAAGTCGCATTGGTATTGACTGTCTGACCGAAAAGGAGCTCCGTCCCGACGGCGATTATGGAAGTCTTCATATATATTCTGCCTTTCCCACCTTACATCGAGAAAACGTCCTTGTTCTGGATCACATATTCACAGCCGGAGTAGATCGTCATGATCAGCGAAGCTATGAAGATGTAGTATCCGACAGTCATGATGACCGGATAATCGCTGAGCCACAGTCCCGCCATCATCACGATGACAGAGATCATCTGAAGAACAGTCTTGATTTTGCCCGACATGCCGGCAGCAAGTACTCTGCCCTCTGATGCAGCTACGGTCCTCATTCCTGCAACGATGAACTCTCTTGCGAGGATGATGATCAGCATCCATGCCTCGATGGTATCCGTCTCTATGAAGAGACAGAGCGCCGAATATACCAGGATCTTGTCAGCGAGCGGATCCATTATCTTGCCGAAATTGGTAACGAGATTCTGTGATCTTGCTATCTTGCCGTCAAAATAGTCAGTAATGGACGCAGCGCAGAACAGCACGAGTGCCACCGGATACATTCCAAGCATGAAAGCAGCGATGAAAAATGGTACAGCGATCATTCTCGCGATGGTGAGTTTGTTAGGAAGATTCATCTCTAATACTCCTTTTTATTTCTGAAATGGTTATTATCAACGCCCCTGATGCAGAAGGTTCACATCAGAACTATAGGACTTCTTCTCCCTCAAGGTCGTATTCATAAGCGTTGTCGATACGCACGTTCACGATATCCCCCGGATACAGGTCACGGGTGCTTCTGAACGCTACATTGCAGTCGATCTCAGGCGAATCGTATCTCGTTCTGCCTGAATAGACGTCTTCATCGATCATCTCGTCGACGATGACTTCATACACTTTGCCTATCTTCTTCTCGTTAAGTTCCTCGCTGACCCTGAGCTGGTGCTCCATGACAGCGTTGCGTCTGGCCTGCTTGGTCTCTTCGTCAAGCTTGCCGTCGAGCTCATATGATGGAGTACCTTCTTCATCGGAAAAGGCAAAAGCTCCGAGGCGGTCGATCTTCATTGTGTCGATAAAACCGAGGAGTTCGTCCATGTCCTCTTCTGTCTCTCCCGGGAATCCGACGAGAAGTGTCGTCCTGATGTGTACTTCAGGGATCCTCTCTCTGAGCATGGTGATAGCTGCCCTGATGGACGCTCCGGTCGACTGCCTTCTCATGCGGTGGAGCACGTTATCTGATACGTGCTGGATAGGCATGTCTATGTATTTGCAGATCTTAGGCTCGTTTGCGATGGTATCGACTAGTTCATCAGTAATACCGTTATCGTAAACATACATGAGTCTGATCCATTCGATGCCGTCTATAGCGCAGAGCTTCTTCAGAAGCTCAGGCAGGCAGAGCTTTCCGTACAGGTCGCGGCCGTACTGGGATGTATCCTGAGCGATCAGGATCAGTTCCCTGATCCCTGCGTCCGCCATGTCCTGCGCCTCGCGGACGCAGTCCTCGATACGCTTGGACCTGTAGTGCCCGCGTATCGACGGGATCGCGCAGAAGCTGCACGCATTGTTACACCCTTCAGCGATCTTGAGATAGCCCGTATAGGCACCCTCGTCAAAATCCCTCTTCCTGTATCTGAGGTCATCAAGCACATCACCGACCATGTCAGAGCTGCGTGCAGCCACCTCCGGAGCGGCCGCCTTATCTGCATCATCCTCCCGGTCACCGATGAGGATATCCGGCAGCCTGTCATAGTCATTGACGCCGAAGAACATGTCCACCTCAGGCATCTCCTCAGACAGCTCAGAGTGATAGCGCTCAGACAGGCAGCCGGTAACTACCAGCTTCATCCCGCGGCCCTTCTCCTCAGCCAGCTCGAATATCCTTGCGATGGATTCCTTCTTGGCATCCTCAATAAAGCCGCAGGTGTTGACTATCATGATGTCAGCATCCTCCGGCTCAAACACGATGCTGCAGCCCCTCTCGACAAGAGCGGCTGCCAGCATCTGCGAATCATATTCATTCTTGGCACATCCAAGAGTGTCGATATATACGTTCTTTCTACTCATCTGAATTCAGTATCATCTTTCTTACGCTCTCAGGCAGCGAGTTGAAGTAATCAACTGCATCATTGCCTGTCGGCGCCATTACAGTCTCACTGCCTGCTGCAGGCTCCTCATACGGATCCTCAAAGTTGTCATACTCCTCAGCCCGGCGGGACTCATAGAAGTCTTCAGGTTCCGGTTCAGGCTCAGGCATTCTCTGCGGTGCCTGAGGCTCAGCAGGCCTTGAACCCATGAGGTTCATGTGAGGCTTGCCTTTCACCTTTGCCTCGAGCTCAGCCTTCTCCTGAGGCGAGATCTCGTCTATCGTCTCCTGAGCTGCGGCGGCATTGGAGCTGCCGTTATAGTATTCATCTTCAGTCACGAGCACCTGTCTCGGTCTTGATCCGTCCGAAGGTCCGATGATGCCCTTTTCCTCGATCTCATCGATGATCCTTGCAGCGCGGTTGTATCCGATGCGGAATCTTCTCTGCAGCATTGATACCGAAGCCTGCTTGGACTTGAGGATGAACGCGATGGCATCTTCAGTCAGCTCATCCTGCGGCTCTGAAGAACCTCTCTTGTCAGCATTCTCGATGGCATTCTTGAGTTCTTCATCATATACAGGGCCGCCGCCTTCCTTCTTGACGAACTTGATGACCTTGTCGATCTCGCTGTCTGAGATGTACGGTCCCTGCACTCTGTACGGCTTGCTCGAACCGACCGGCGAGAAGAGCATGTCGCCCTTTCCGAGCAGCTTCTCAGCACCTGCCATGTCGAGGATGGTCCTCGAGTCGACCTGTGAAGCGACGCTGAACGCGATCCTTGAAGGGATGTTGGCCTTGATAAGACCGGTGACAACGTCTACCGAAGGTCTCTGGGTCGCAACGATCAGATGCATCCCGGCTGCTCTTGCCTTCTGTGCCAGTCTGCAGATCGAGTTCTCGACTTCAGACGGTGCCGCCATCATGAGGTCAGCCAGCTCGTCAATGATGATGACGACCTGCGGCTTGCAGCTTGCAAATTCATGATTGGCCTTCATCAGCTCGTTATATGACTCGAGATCCTTGACGCCCTCCTTGGCGAAGAGCTCATATCTCTTGTCCATTTCCTCAACAGCGATCGCCAGAGCTCTTGAAGCCTTTCTCGCATCAGTCACGACCGGAGTCAGGAGGTGCGGGATGCCGTTGTAGTTGGCAAGCTCGACGACCTTAGGGTCGATCATGATCAGCTTCAGCTCGGACGGCTTTGCCTTGTAGAGGAAGCTTGTGATTATTGTATTGATGCAGACCGACTTTCCGGAACCTGTCGCACCGGCAATCAGAAGGTGCGGCATTCCCTTGAGGTCCGCGACTATGTTGTTGCCCGAGATATCCTTTCCGACAACGAATGTGATCCTGGATGAGGAATTCTCGAATTCCTCCGACTCGATCAGTTCTCTGACCAGCACAGGTGACGGCTTGTCGTTCTCCACCTCGATACCGACAGCCGCTTTGCCCGGGATAGGCGCCTCTATACGCAGGTTCTTGGCCCTCAGGTTGAGCGCGATATCATCTGCCAGCCTTGTGATGCTGGACACCTTTACACCTGTTGCAGGCTGCACTTCGTATCTTGTTACGGATGCACCCTGTGTTACTGTCAGCACCTTGGCATCGACGCCGAAGTCATTGAGAGTCTTCTCAAGCAGCTCAGCCTTCTGCTCAAGCTGATAGTCCGATGCCATCTGCTTGTTCCCTGCAGGCTTCTTGAGCAGTGCCGGTGAAGGCAAAACATATGACGTGTCTTCGGAGTTCTGGTTGAAGCTCTCGGCAAGCGCTTCGTCTTCAGCAGTCCTCTGAGGCTCTTCCTCAAGGCCTTTCTTTCCTCTCTTGCGGCTGGCTGCCGCTTCCTGTTCCTCTTCTCCGAGGCCCTTGACCTCGCCTGAGGATATGCCCGCAAGCTTCCTTCTGTGAGCGTTCTCTGCATCGTAGCTTCCGTCAAGGCCGCTGCCCGAAACACCGAATTCTCTCATCTCGCGCTGCATGATAGAAGCAACGCCTGCTCCTGCAGCATTTCCGCCGGCGTAACCGATATCATCTTCAAGGCCGCGTCCGGCAGAGGATTTCTTTCTTCCGTCAAGGCCGTATCCTCCCGAATGTCCGAATTCATCCGGATCACCTAGGCCGTACTGTCTTCCGGCTTTGCCCCTGTAAGGTTCAGCTGCTCCCATTCCTCTCTGCTTTTCAGGTGCGCTCTTAGTGGTCTGCGCTGTCCTTCCGCGATAGCCGTAATCGCCCTCGTCGACACCTTCAAAGTTCATGTCAACGGTGACCGGCCTGTCGCCCTCGTTCTGTACTGCGTTGGACGGTCCGGCGATCCTGTCAGCCGGTCTGTCGAAAATAGTATCCTTACCGAGGACTCTGGTGTATTCGATCTGACTCTCATCGGTCAGGTTGTTGATCTTATGTTCAGGCGCATCAAGAGGCTGCACAGTGTTGTCGGCAGCGCCGTTCTTCCTTGCAGCTGCATACTGGTCTCTCTGAGTCGGCACATTCTCCGGATCATCATCGATCTTTGCTATGCCGTTCAGGATGGATTTCCACAGGGATTTTGCACCGCCGGCGATCGCGGATTCCTTATGTTCAGGCTCTGCACCGTTTCTGACGATCCCGGTCTCAGGATCAGCGCCTGGAGTGGCTGCTCTCGCAACAGCCATCTGCACCTTGGCGGTTTCCGCCTCTTCGAATTCCTTGATGATCCTCTTCTGCTCATGCTTGAGGAACAGATTGTCGAAGAATCTTGAGATAGGCGTATTTGCAACGAGGAATACTGATATAAGGATGACAGCCGAAGATATGATCAGAAGTCCCGGCATTCCGAACAGCTTGACGACTATGGATCCGAGTTCCATTCCGATGACTCCGCCGCCAAGCTTGTTGACGCCGTCGTTATAGTACTGGATCATGTCGCTCAGTCCGAACAGAGGCATCCTTTCATCGATGAACCTGTATGAGTTCAGCATGCACATATTTATGAAGATAAGTATGCTGAATATGGCCGTACGTCCGCCTACGTGCTGCATCTTCCTTGCAAGGAGCAGCACTGCGAATATAAGAATGAAGAAAGGCAGAACATATGCCATTGAACCGAACAGTCCGAGACAGATGTCGTGCACCGTGCTTCCGAACGCTCCGGTCGAGTCCATTACAACCGTAAAGAACAGGAACAGTCCCAGAGCAAACAGAGTGATGCTCCATATGACATCCAGGTTCCTTCTTTCGTGGTCGTACTGCGCCTGCATCTCCCTTATCTTCTCAAGTCTTGCCTCCTCAGCGGAAACAGCCTGCTTCTGAGAAGACTTGCTCCCGGATGAGCTCTTGGACTTGTTCTTGCTCCCCGGCGGTCTGCCCGGCCCTCTTTTCTTCTGTGTATTATTACTGTTCTGATTATTTGCTGCCATTGATCGTCTCCTGCGAACAAAACCACAATATGATGCGATAATGCATAGTAAATCAAGTTATTATACTACAATATGATGTGTTTTAGGAACTTTTCTTGACAAAATAATAGTGCAAGCTCGGGAGTTTGACACTTAATTAATAAAAAAATTGCTGCAAAGGTTGAAAAACCTTATTTTTTTGCGTCAATAGTTGCGGATTTATATTGACACAATATGTCC
>Ga0256404_1008414_pt1 | contig 15520 bp, 12 predicted proteins | sample RumenRJG_01DNA_FD_185990 | JGI IMG/M metagenome (GOLD analysis project Ga0256404, IMG submission 185990) | Bovine rumen microbial communities from Lethbridge, Alberta, Canada - RJG_01 | ecosystem: Host-associated > Mammals > Digestive system > Stomach > Rumen | place: Canada: Alberta | collected...
AAAGCTGTATGCAGAGGCAGACGAAAATACAAATTCCGGAAAGCGCCTGACCTTATGGGAAGATGTATTCGAAGACAGACCGCTGCGCATGAACCTGTTGTTTTATGCAGGACAGCGCAAGGAAGGTTGCCTCTCTTTAGCCTTAACATGGGACGACGAAGATTTATACCAGATCATGTTCTGGTTCGGCCCCGACATGGAAAAAACAGGCGACGCCATCTGGATCGGCGCCATGCAGGGGACGCCTAACGGAAGCGATGTCATAAAACGACTGACCAAAGCATTCTTTGGTTACCGTCCCAAGAATTTAATCTTTTATGGTATTCGTAATCTGGCCCGTTGTTTAAGACTGCAAAAAATTTACGCAGTAACAAACGAAGGCTATTACGCCATGAACCATGTACGCAGCGACAGAAAGCTGAAAACAGATTTTGCCGCTTTCTGGCAGGAATGCGAAGGGATCGAGTGTGCCGGAGATCCACGCTTCTATGAAATCCCGGTGGAGGAACACCGGAAGGACATGAGCGAATTAAAGCCCTCGAAACGGGCACAGCACCGCCGCCGTTTTGAAAAGATGGACCAGATCGATGCCGCGTTTGATGAGAGTAGTGCCAAGCATCTGGTGTGAGAAAACTTGATTTGTTTATTTTTCGGGAGTATTTTTATTATGCGAGTTTTATACCTTTGCACCTCTATCATGAACGAAATTTTAAAACCAGATTCCGCACTGACTGAACTTGGGCACACTTATTCTTGGTTTAACACAGATCAATTTTATTTGCAGATTAGTTACGTGCAAAAAAAACTATATAAGTTCGGTTTTAAAAGCTTATATACAAACTGGAGAAAAACACGTTTGACAACCCTTTTTAAGCAACTATCAGATTTTGCTCCTGAAAAAGTTTTATTTATTAATTTCCCTGATTATATATTCCAACCTGACGAACTGAAAGAAATCACTGATATTTATTCTACCAACATATGGTTTGTAGATGCCTGTTCCCCCTTTCCCAGTTTAAATTCATATTATAAATATTTTAGAAAAATTTTCGTGTTCGAGCCCCTTGATATACCCTATTTACGCAACTTATGTAGCAAAGAAGCATATTATTTGCCTGATGGCTATAATAAAGAATTTGAATTTAAAGGAATTAATCCTCATCCTTTGTATGATGTTTCTTTTGTTGGGTATCCTTATCTAAACCGATTAGCCTTATTCGACGAATTATCAGAGCTTGCACTAAAAAATAATTGGCAACTGGCATTTTTCGGACCTTTTTGGGAAGAGAAATATATTTGGAAAAAACATTTTTTCAAGATAAAGCATCCAAATCTATCCAAATTTGTATTTAATGGGCGCATAACGCCCAAAAAAGCAGCAGAAATTTATCGTAACTCTCGAATTTGTTTAAACATTCATAAAGAGAACCATAAAGGACTCAATAATCGGACATTTGAAATCTTAGCAACCGGATCATTCCAAATTATGGATGTACGTTCTGATTATGCCGGACTGATAACCCCTGGTAAAGATTTAGCTATATATCATTCAGCAGAAGAACTCAAAAATTTAATCCATTATTACCTAGATCACGAAGATGAACGGCTTGCCATCGCAAAAAATGGTTGCAAGGCTGTTACCCAAAAGTTAAGTATGGCAACGTGTATTGCAAAAGCTTTGCTTTAATATTTCCTACAATCATTGTCAGACAAATTACCTGTTTCCGTACATTTTTTCATAATAATTTTGGTACTCACCGGAAATTATTTCTTCCCACCATGCGCGGTTCTCCAGATACCAGCGGATGGTCTTTTTTATGCCGTCTTTAAACTTCGTTTCCGGCAGCCAACCCAGTTCATTATGAATCTTGGTTGGGTCAATTGCATAGCGCATGTCATGGCCTTTACGATCTTTCACATAGGTAATCAACGATTCTGATTTTCCCAACTCTTTACAAATCAATTTTACAATATCAATATTGCACATCTCATTATGCCCGCCGATATTGTAAACTTCCCCTACAGTACCTTTATGGATAATCAAATCAATAGCTTTACAGTGATCTTCAACATATAACCAGTCGCGCACATTTAACCCTTCGCCATACACCGGCAACGGCTTATTATTCAGGCAGTTGACAATCATGAGGGGAATCAGCTTTTCTGGAAAATGATAGGGACCGTAATTGTTGCTGCAACGGGAAATCGTGACCGGAAGGCCAAACGTTCGATGATAGGCCAGCACTAATAAGTCAGCACCAGCTTTAGAAGAACTATATGGTGAAGATGTATGAATAGGCGTTTCTTCCGTAAAAAACAAGTCTGGCCTGTCTAACGGCAAATCACCATATACTTCATCCGTAGAAACCTGATGATAGCGTTTGATCCCATATTTGCGGCAAGCATCCATCAGCACGCTGGTGCCGATAATGTTCGTCTCTAGAAAAATCTGAGGATTTTCAATGGATCGATCCACATGGGATTCCGCTGCAAAGTTGACCACAATATCAGGACGCACTTCTGCAAACAGTTTGTCTATTGCTTCTGTATCACAGATATCCGCTTTCACAAAACGAAAATGCGGATCGTTCATTACCGACTTTAGGGTAGAAAGATTTCCCGCGTAAGTTAACTTATCTAGACAAATTATCTGATATCCCGGATATTTACTCAACATATGGAAAATAAAATTAGATCCAATAAAACCGGCACCGCCGGTAACAACTATATTCATCCATTCTCTCCGATTAAAACTTAAATGTATTTTTAATTCCCAACCACTTCTGATCCTTATCACTAAGATTAAGTTGCGTACCGTCTGCCAGTGTATAACCCTCTGCACTGGCACTGCCTTTATACACGCCACTCACCTCTGGCCAAAGGATGCCGATATCCGGATCATTCCAGGCTATGCCCCCCTCATCACCGGGACAGTAGAAATCCGTTACTTTATAGCAGAACTCCGCTGTTTCACTCATTACAAGAAAACCATGGGCAAAACCTTCACTAATATAAAACTGTTTTTTATTACTTTCCGACAGTTCAACCCCAAACCATTGTCCGTAGGTTTTACTATCAGCGCGCAAATCCACCGCTACATCAAATACACGTCCCTTAATCACGCGCACCAGCTTTCCCTGTGGATATTGCTTCTGAAAATGCAGACCTCGCAACACGCCTTTTGTGCTCATGCTCTGATTATCCTGCACAAATACCATGTTCAGCCCAAATTCAGCCATATCCTTTTGATTGTAGGTTTCCATAAAATATCCCCGCGCATCTCCATGTAGCGCAGGTTCAATAACATATAAGCCCTCAATACGACACGGGGTAACTTTGATTTGTGCCATCAGAATGTAATCTCCTTTAAATATCTTACTAATGCATCCTGCCATGTCGGCAAAGGAGTAAATCCATTCATCACTAATTTTCTTTTATCCAGTCTGCTGTTGGCTGGTCGCACGGCCTTACTCAATCCGTATTCTTCCGTTGTTACAGGTATTACTTTTACATTGTAGTTTGCCTGTTTAAAAATCTCACAGGCAAAATCGTACCAACTGATAAAACCACCTTCGTTAGTTGCGTGGTAATAGCCATATTTGTCTGTTTCAATCATATCCACCAGCAAACGAGCCAAATCTAACGTATATGTAGGAGTCCCGATTTGGTCGTTTACTACTCGCAATACCAAGAATTTCTTACCAACATTCAACATTGTTTTGATAAAATTATTTCCGCTTTTACCAAAAACCCAAGCGGTACGGACAATAAAATAGTTGGATAGCGTTTCTGAAACAGCCAATTCTCCTGCTAATTTTGATTTCCCATATTCATTCAGCGGCGCATATTCCTTACAGTCTGGTTCCCATGGTTCTGTTCCCTGTCCGTTAAAAACATAGTCTGTACTAATATATACCATCTTGCACTCCAGTTCTTTGCAGACATCTGCAATATACTGTGTGCCATCCGCATTAACCTTCCAAACCAATTCTCTATTGGCATCGTCTTCTGCCATGTCCACAGCCGTCCATGCCGCGCAATGGATTACCGCATCCGGATGCTCTGTAGTAATAACCTTATGAACAGTTTCCCTATCAGTTATATCCAACGCAACATAAGGCATACCGGTTACAGCGCTTCCATCTGCCACACCGCTATATATAGACTTTAAATCACTGCCCACGCCAGCATAACCGCGCCTGGCCAATTCATTCATCACATCATGGCCTAACTGGCCGTTTACTCCTGTCACAAAAACTTTCATAAATCCCTCAATCTTAATATTTTATCTTGCCTTCTATGACTGATTTTAAATGTGCACCATATGGACTTTTTCCATAACATTCGGCGCTTTCCAGTAATTTGTTTTTATCAATCCAACCATTTCGAAAAGCGATTTCTTCAGGTGCGGAAATCGTAATTCCTTGCCGCTCTGAAACCATTTTTACAAAATTTGCAGCATCCACAAGACTGTCTATCGTCCCTGTATCTAACCATGCGAAACCGCGACCCAACAACTTTACATCCAATAAATTTTCTTTCAAATACATTTCATTAAGTGTCGTAATTTCCAATTCGCCTCTTGCAGAAGGTTTAACCATACAGGCTTTATCACTCACGCCGGCCGGATAAAAGTAAAGACCGGTTACTGCATAGTTAGATTTTGGTTCTGCCGGTTTTTCTTCAATAGATGTTACCCTTTCGTTTTCGTCAAAGGCAACCACGCCAAAGCGTTCTGGATCGTGAACATAATAACCAAATATTGTCGCTCGTCTGTCCTTTTCCGCATTAAAAACTGCTTCTTTTAAAGCCTTCCCAAATCCGTTGCCATAAAAGATATTATCACCTAGCACCATTGCACAGGCATCATCGCCTATAAAATCCTTGCCTAAAACAAAGGCTTGCGCCAATCCGTCCGGCGAAGGTTGCACTTTGTAACTAAGACAAATGCCAAATTGCGTACCATCCTTAAGCAACGACTTAAATCTTGGAATATCTTCTGGCGTAGAAATAATCAAAATTTCATTAATACCTGCCAGCATCAAAGTTGATAATGGATAATAAATCATTGGTTTATCGTAAACAGGCAATAATTGTTTACTAGACACCATAGTAAGGGGATACAAACGGGTACCGGCCCCACCAGCAAGAATAATACCTTTCATTTTATACCATGCCTTTCTCAAGTTTATCCTTCATCAAAAACCTGTAACCAATGTTCAAAACAGTACAGATTACGCCATTTTTCGTGCCAGCCATAACTTTCATTCTGAACAAAATCCAATATAGAACGACGGTCTTCACCAATGATATAAATATTATCAGGTGAATAAAAATCAAACTGTTTAACAGACACATTATTGGTAATGATTTTTTTATTAAAGAACATTGCTTCAACCATACGCAAAGTCAAACCAACTTGACCGGGCTGCATAATTTCCAACAAACATTTTGAAGCTTTATTGTATTGAAGAACTATTTCATATGGTATCTCTTCGGTCTTTAAAAAAGCTTTCTCACGCATATTATACTTTACTCTATTTCCCATCACATCCTTACGCTCGCCAATCACATGGATATAAGGAGACAGTCCCTCATTTTTCATCTCTTCATCTAACTTCATCAACAATGACAACCGGTTTTTATCTTTACCTACAAAAAACACATCTGATGCAAGTTCCGGTTTGTATAATGTTTCTTTATCCACATTCTTAAAGAAAAACTGATGATTAAATTTCAAGTTATATTTTCGACAATCTTCGACATCAAAAGACCAAACTTCACATTTTTCTCTAGCTGTATCAGAAAGATAATAATTATTAAACCATGGGTTACCGTAAAAAACAATTAATCTGGTATTTGGAGATTTTGTTTCAATATACTCAGCAACATCGGTCCCTAGAAATGCATCAAATAAAATTATTGTATTATATTGTGTTGTACTATATTTCCAATTTCCATACCAGCATGACTTATTTCCATTCATGTGATAATGAATATTTCTCATTTTTTTCTGAAACTTGGTTACAGAATGATACACCAAATCCACATCTGCCAATCCTGTTAAACGAATTTGCTTTTCTCTCCATCCATCTATTCCAACAAGAATTAACGTCCTTCCAAGCATAATTTAACACCCTTCATCTTTTATATTTATCACAAAAGTCAAACAATAAATCCTCCCACTTCTGCCAAACCGCTTCTGGTGCATATTGCTTCATAGCATTATGTGCTTCCATACCTAAACGTTTCCTTAATAAGCTATCGCCCATCAAACGTTCTAATTGATAGGTAAAACTATCATCATCAACAGCCAGCAAACCGGTTTTCTCATGTAAAATTAATTCCCCAACGGAAGGCGCATATTTAAATCCAATAGCCGGAAGACCGGCTCCCATCGCTTCTGTTAACGCAAGAGAAAAGCCTTCATACGCAGAAGGAAAAGCAAAAATATCCGCACGTTTCAATTCTTCAATCGAATTTTCTGTAATGCCACAATATTTTATCTTGTTTTCTAAATGATTTTTTATAATAAATTTAGTAATTTCTTCTTTATACAAGCTATCGCCAACCGGTCCAAACAATTTAATCTTCCAGTTAGGATATTTATCGGCCAATTGTGCAAAAGCTTTTATTAAAATCATTTGCCGTTTTTGACGCCCTTCAATTCGGCCAATATTGATTATTGTATAGTCCGTTTTTTCTATATCTATATTAACAAGATCGCTATCTTTAATTTGCGGAACAATATTAGGAATATGAACAATACGAGTCGTAAGTAATTTTTCTGCCTCTTTTATGTATGACGGCATCAGAACTACATAGGCATCCGCCTTGCTTGCTTCCTGCCGCTGTAACTCAGTTAATCTGGCCAACTGGTCTTCTACAGAATTGTGTACCATTGCTACCACTGGTATTTTTCCACCTGACAAACTGTTTGCAACCATAACACTATTGAATTCATGACATACTATACAATCTAATCTATTAACATCTATCCTGTTTTTAAGATGATGAACAAGAATATTTGTTTTATATATATCCACTTCATTTCGTACATTACGATGCAGTCCCTTGTTGATTTCTCTTTTAGCCTTATATAAAAATGGAACTTTAATTTTCCCTAATCCAAGATTAACTTGATGTACAGATTCATTGAATTTATAAAAAGGAGCAATCCCCGGTCCATCATTCCAAACAGACCACACCTCATGTCCATGTTCCGCAAATGCATTAGCCATGTCAACAAATACCTTTTCCATGCCAGACACATTTGCAATTGTTCCTATTCCAAAACACAAAATAGCAATCCGCATCGAAAATTTCTCCTTTTAGTAATCTATTGTCGACTATAGCATAAATTTTATAACTTATCATTTGTAAATCACATTTTGATTAAGACAAAATATCTTTAATTTTTTCTATCAGCGTATCTTGTCCATATTTCTTGTTTGCACCAATCAACCCCTGGCGATATGCTTCTGCCTGATTTTCAAAACCATTGATAAATCCTTCTAACTGCCTTGAAAAACTATCCTCACTGTCCAACCGTACAGCCTGCCCGATTTTGAACTCCTGTAATATTTCCGGATTCATTTCCGGGGACTGCAGTACAGGCTTAAAATATCCTATAGCTGTAAAGAGCATGGCACTGGGCTGGTAACGGTAACGTTCCGCTCCGTAAGGCATTAAAATAATATCGCAATCCATCAGGGCTTTCTGCCATTCAATCCCTAGCAGGTTTTTATGCCAGAAGAAAATATTTTTATGCTGTGAGTATTTCTCAGACAGTCGTTCAAAATCATCACTGTCCTCTTGTGTAACGGTTGCTCCCTGTACCGTAAAATGAACCTTACGCGTAAATTTAGCTTTCACAAAAGCATCCAGTAAAAATTCCAAATTTTTTTCTTTCCGGTACTGACCAAAAAATCCCAATCGTAATGGGTCATGAAATTTAAAATCAGGTATAACCTTTAAATCCAATGGACGATAAACAGGGGCCATAATGACATGAAAATTAGAGCAATCGACTAGTTCTGGGAAATCTGTCTGCAGCCCCAGCGCTCCTAAATGTATATTAGTATAGGCCTTCAGGCTTTTCACACCATCCACAAAGCGTGACCTGTCCCCCGGCATGATACCATGGAACATAAAGAGCACCGGTACAGGGCTATTTTTGATCTTACTGCTTCGGATCGAACGCATCACCCGCCAACTGTTGGTAGGAACAATAATGGCGTCACATAAGCCCTGACCCGCTTTTTTACAGGCATCGTCAAGCCATGCAATACGCCTCTTTTCACGCAGTACTGATAAATACAATTTCTTCAGTCTCCCTGCGCCTGCGTAACTGATTGCTTCACCCCCGGCCAAATAGGTTATCGGAACATGATAATCGAGTTTAAACGGATATTTTTCAGGGACAAAAAACACAGGTTCCTGTCCCTGTTTTTTAAATTCTTCCACCAGGATACGATCAAATTCTACTTCATGCCCTGCCGGCATGACGATTGTTTCCAAAATAGCAATACGCATCGGAAAATCCTTTCCTTAAAGTTTTCCATTTGATTTATATAAATAATACAACCTCACATATTTGGTCATAGTATAAAAATAATGATTAACCGAAAAAATGAAACCTAACTTTCCATCTAAAAATCCTAAATTCAAAATATAAATTTTGAAAAACGCCCACAGTGGACGTAACACAATATCCCGGAAAAAGCTGCAACTTTTTCCGTTCTTTTTATATTTTTCCGCCGCAAGACGGGTATAATTGTTGAATTTTCCAAAATATTGGTCCCAATTGTCGTAGGTATAATGATACATTACATGCTTCAGCTTTTTATTAGGATACGGCGCCTTAATTTCCGGATGCACATAACCTTCCACATAGCTGTTCTTAGCCGGAAAGAGCCGATTCACATAATCCGGTCGCAAAATGCCATGGGTTGCTTCATTAAAATGAAATTTATTTGCCCGTCTGATCCAGTAGGCGTTTTGCTCCCCGTTATTCACGACCGCCTTAATTTCTTCTGCCAGAGGCTCGGAAATCCGTTCATCCGCATCAACAAATAACGCCCATTCATATTTTGCATTTTGAATAGCAAAAGTCTGTTGCCCACCCCAGTCACCGGCCATACTGCGTTGCATTACTCGTGCGCCAAGACTTTCAGCAATTTCTTTTGTTTTATCAGTACTGAAATCGTCAATAACAAGCACCTCATCACAGAACAAAACCGTTTTAATGCATTCTTCAATATTTCGTTCCTCGTTTTTTGCTAAAATCAGTGCTGAAATTTTTCCCATAAGAACCTCTTAATCTTTTGCAAAATTTTAAATCATAAAATAATAATGCTTTGTCTTTAATTATACCATTTTTAATCAATAAATAAAACCTTTGATAAATTACAACATTGAAATCTCACACATAATTCCGTATAATAAAATTAACATCAAAAATATTCACAGGAATCGCAAAAACAATGAATCTTTTTCTATACACATTACTCATTTACGTTTTTCTGACAATACTTACAACGACCGCCATGCATGATTTCAGTTTCCGGCACACACTCTTTCTGCTTGTGGACGCCATTTTACTGGTAGCGGGTGGAAAGCTGGTAAAAGAAAAGACATGGTATTACAGGGTTATCGTATATATGTTGGCATTATTTTGTTCTGTTTTTTTGATCCGATATTTTACCCCTACTGCCTTAAAGGTATGGGATGTAGATATTTATTTCAGTTTCTGCCTTGCTATAGGAAATATTTTTTTGCTTCTACTTTCTGTTTTACCACAGGCGGGCAAATTAAAAAATGTTGTATTGGGAATCGGAAGCACACTGCTCTTTCTTCCTTTGATCGTACTGTGGGGTTATTATTTTTCAGAATCATCTTGGCTGAATGTTGACGGGGTTATGGCAATTTTACAGACGAACACATCCGAAGCATTAGAGTATGTACAGGATAAATTAGGCTGCCTATTTATTCTTTTCATAGTGCTATATCTTTTGCTCACTGCTGGACTGGGAGTTGTTGGTAATAAACTGGAATTAAAGCGCAGTTCTTGGAAAATTTATGCGGGCGCTGTTTTGTTTTTTGTGTTAAATGCAGTACTCATGTTTCGGACCAGTGATAACTTTGTAACCAGTATTTATGCCGAAACAAAAAATTACCAGAAAAACTACGACGAATATATAAATCAGGCAGAAACAAGGAATCAGGAATTAAGTCGGTCACTACAGGCAAAAGATACCGGGGAACCCGGCATCTTTGTTCTGGTAATCGGCGAATCCCAAAACCGTACCCGTATGTCGGCGTATGGCTATCAGTTGAATACGACACCATGGCTGGCTTCTATGAAACAGAATAAAAATATGTTGCTATTCCAAAATGCCTACTCCTGCCATGTACAGACAGTTCCAGCGCTGACATATGCATTAACTGCAAAAAATCAATATAATACGCTGGATTTAAAGAAAGCTGTATCCCTGATTGATGTTGCCAATGCTTCTGGCTATCAGACAGTTTGGCTTAGCAATCAGGTACGGTATGGCAGTTGGGGAACTCCTGTTACGGTAATTGCCGGTGCAGCCAGGCAGCAGATTTGGATCAACACCCATTCCGGAAATACGCTGGATACCGATTATTATGATGGCGAACTGATCAAACGGATGCAGGATATTAATCGTTCAGATAAAATGCTGATCGTAATTCATCTGATGGGAAACCACATTTCATATCACAGCCGCTACCCGGCAGAATTTGATATATTTAAAAGCGAAGGAAAACGCAGTGAATACGATAACAGCATACTTTACAATGATCATGTTATGAAAGAGTTGTTAACACAGTTAAGCACTTGGACAGGTTTTAAGGGACTGGTATATTTTTCAGACCACAGCGAGGGCGTGAATCATGGTGTCGGTCACAATCCTGATACCTTTATTTTTGATATGGCTTACATTCCCATGTATATGTATTTTTCTGATAGCTACTTGCGGGATAATGCAGAAAAGTTATATAATCTCAAGAAAGCACAAAATAACATTTTTACAAATGATTTGATTTTCAATGCAATGTTGGGAATTATGAATATTAAGAATAAAACGCTATATGAACCGGAAAATGATCTTACCTCTTCCCGATATGACAAAAACCGGAATCGTTTTATGACACTTTTTGGAAAGCGGTATATAGCAGAAGATAATGGTATGCAGACTTATAAACACTAATTGACGCGAATAAGATATATTTTATACAAGGTCCGATTATGAAAACTATTAAAAAATTCTATCCTTATATCTGTATTTTCATTTTTACTTACGGTCTACTATACAGTTTTTATCTGGCAACCAGTTTCGGACTGGCGGATAAGACTATTTATTTACAGTCTCGGCGATACATCCCTTGCGCTTTGGCAGTTACTGTCTCCTGCTATTTTTGGTGTCGCTTTAATTTTCCTTTATACAAATTGTATCCTCATGCACTTGTCGCTTTGTTTTGGATTTTTACTTACCCTCTTTGCTACTGGTTCACGTTTCATCTGAATACAAATTTTATTGATAATCATTATGATCAGGCATTCGGCGCCTATATTTTTACGGTTACAGTTTGCTTGCGCCTGCTTTGGTTTCATTTTTATGACAATCCACACCGAAGCAACGTTGGAGGAATTACATCAGCAATTTTACAGGTTTTGTTGTTGCTGGTTCCTTTCATAGAAATTATTTATTTCCGCACCTATGACCGCCCAGTTTCTGAAGCGGCCTGCATCGCATTTCTGCAAACGAACCCTGCGGAAGCACAAGAATTTATATTACAGATATTTAGTGTGAACAGCATTATTGGAACAGTTATTTTTTTACTGTTCCTGTTAATTTTTTTTATAAAAAGCAACAAACTTCCCTGTTTTGTAGCAGAACCAATCTCCTCTTCAGATTCTTCTGCTGTATGCAATCCTGTTCCAGCAACATCCTTGCGCAAAATGCTTTTGTATTTGGTGGTTCTGTTGGTTGTCACCGGCATTTACTGTGTCCGTATATTTCCGAAAACAGGTGTACTGGAACGACTGGTTTTTGCAAAACAATATTACGAAGAATCTGCAAAGTTTACAGTATTCCATAAGGAAAACTTTCCTTTGCTGGATGTCACGCCGCCAGCAAAAAAATTCCGGGAGCCCGGAACTATTATCATAGTAATTGGGGAATCAGCATCCAGAGATTTTTTAAGTGCTTACGGATATAAAAAATACGACACGACTCCATGGTTACTTCATCAGGTGGCAAATAATCCCGACTTTATACTGTTTCGCCATGCGTACACCAGTTGGGGACAGACTGTACCATCATTGGAGCGAGCACTGACTGAAAAAAATCAATATAACAATAAAGAATTTAATCGTTCCTTTACTGTTTTGGATTTGGCTAAAAAAGCCGGTTTTACTACCTATTGGTTCAGTAATCAAGGAATAGTCAGCGACGCAGACACTCCAATTACATTAGTGGCCAAAACAGCAGATTACAGTGCTTGGATTGAAGACACACTGGCCAATACCAGTCAGAGAAAGTACGACAAAGATTTGTTACAGTATGTGAAACAAGTTGATGCCCAAAAAAATAATTTTATAGTATTACATATCATGGGCAGCCATGATAATTACTATAACAGATACCCGCCTGAATTTACAAAATGGGGTAACCCTAAAGAATACATTCCAGAAATTGGATATGTGAATTCATTGGCTTATACTGATGAACTTTTAAAAGAACTTCACGCTTATGCAGTTAAGCATTTAAATCTACAGGTGATGCTGTATTTTTCCGATCACGGTGCTGTTCCTGGCAAACTACGTGATGCAGATATTTCTTCTTTTACAGCCCTACACATCCCCATGTTTATGTACCTTTCCAAAGAGTTTCAATCGCTATATCCAGAAACGTTTAGCACCCTAAAAAATCATGAACGCGCCTATTTTACCAACGATTTGATATATGAAACTGTAGCTGGATTATTACACATCAAATCGAATCATTACAACCCGGAAAACAGTCTTGCTTCGCCTTTCTATAAATGGACAAGAGAAACACTAACCACAAATCTTGGTAAACATAAACTCAGCGAAGACATAACAGAAAAACAGTTTTAAGAGATATTTACAATTAACTTATTACAAAATAACGGTTGATTTTCAGTGAAAAACGTGATGTAATTATTATATACATGGAATTGGTTTTTACTGCACTGTCTTTCATAGGTTTCTTTTAATCAACAACAGACTGCCTTCAAATTGAAGAAAGGTTTATTATTTAGTTATAAACATGAACTCACAATTAAATCAGCACAATAAGGCCCAAAGCAATTATTTTATAGATAAAATTTTTCTTTCCCCATTTTTTGCCGGGCTCTTTGCTTTAGCAGCCATGTCTGTTTATTTTATTCTCTGCTATGCATTGCGTGCACGGCTCGGTGTATTTGATGTGGAAAAAATCGGTCTCACGGAAACCCTTACCTATCTGTTCTACGGTTTGGGAGGCGGTATAGTGTTTATGCTATACGAGGACCATCTCAATACGCCCCGCCAGAAAACATATTATTACATGTGTTTTTTGTGGTTCTGCGCCCTGTTGCGGGAAATGGGAGTCCAGCATTGGCTCACCACTCACGATTCCACGGCTATCAAAATCCGTTTTTTTACGAATCCCAATAACCCCCTGTACGAAAAGGTTTTTACTTTCATCCTGCTTCTGATAGTTGCCAGAGTTGTCATCTGGCTGCTGTATCGTTATGCAAAACCGGTGGTTTCCGGATTTCTTAAGATGCACCCTGTCCACTGGTCTGTTGTTTCATTCAGTATCTGGGTTGTTGTTACGCAAATTGCCGACCGCTTTCCGTCAAAATATAGACATGCCACCGGTGTAGATCTTTCCGAGCCCGTACGTTTTTTTCTTAAAATTCTGGAAGAAGGCGGGGAGTCATTGCTTCCTCTGCTGTTTGCTATAACCATGCTGCAGTTCCATTTCCTGCTGCAAAAAAGAAATCTGCTGAAGAAAAATATAGTGAATGAAAACGAAATTAATATAAACGAAAACATAACACCGGTAAAAACTAAGCCTTCTGTCAAGGATCAGGTTAAAGTAACCTTTCATGACAGAAGGCTTTTTATTTATATTAATTCAATATGTTGCTAGCGTTTTCACAGCGTAAAAACAAGATTAAGTCATTTCTTTCGCAGATCCATTTTCCGTTCGACAGCCGGCAGTTACCCTGCCAGTGTTTAAAACAGTCTTTATCCTTCCACCAGCGGAACCGTTAAACTGCCGGTAGGCATCAAAATCACGCTGTAGTCCTTGCCAACATATTTTTCTGCTTCCGCCAGGGCTTCTTCCACCGTATCCACAGCCCCGTCAAAGAGCATGTCTTTGGCCATCTGCCGGTCCAGCCCCGTCACTAAAATAAAATGGGCTTTCCGGAACAGGCGGGTCACGGCGTAGGCCTTGTTGGCCCCGATGACGAACCGGTCTTTGATCTCTTTTTCAATGGCGTCGATGCTGCCCAGCCGTTTGCAGGTTTCTTCCAGCACGGCGCTGCCGCTGCCTTCCTCGCATTCCGCCAGCAGGATCACTGCGCCCCCTTCACGGCAGGCCAGCACGGCGTTGTCCATGGTCTTCTGCATCTGGTATACGTTGATGTCCTTCGGGTAGCCGCCGCAGGATACGATGACCACGTCTGCCTTTTGGGGAATCTTTACCCCGTAGACCTGGTCCACGAACTTGCAGGCTTCTTTATGGGCTGCGATGTAATCCCCGGCGAACATCCGCAGGAAACGGTGTTCTGCGTCCAGAATGGCGTTGAACAGGAACACGCTGCTGCCCCGTTTCTTCATGGCGTCGGCCCACAGGGCCACCCCTTCCATCTGGTCGTCGTAGACCGGGTTTCCTTCCATGGCCCCTAAACCGGATGCGGGGTCCAGCATGAAGCTGTGGTTGTGACGGATGGTCTCCGTCGCGGCGCAGCCCGGCAGCACAGCCTTACGGCCTCCGCCGTAACCGGCAAAGTAGTGGAACACAATGGTGCCTGTTAAGATCACATGGTCGCTGTGGCAGATCCGTTTGTTGATCAGCACCGGGGTAAAGCGGCTGGTGGTGCCGAAATATTCAAAGTCTTCCGCAATCTTGGCATCGCTGTTGAACATTTTGATGCGGGAAGCTACTTCTTCACCAACGCCTTCTACCATTTCTTCGTGGGTCATCAGGCGGTGGGTACCCAGGCTGAACACGATCTGCATGTTCTCGTCGGGAATCCCCAGCTTGTTCATTTCATTTACCAGCACCGGCATAAAATCGAAGCTGTTGGCTACCCGGGTGGGGTCGTTGCAGATAAAGGTCACGGTCTGGCCCGGTTTGATAATTTTATTGATGGGTTCTGTGCCGATAGGGTTGTAGATGGCGTCCAGCACCCCCTGCTGTACGTTTTCCATAACCGGGGTCTCAGGCATGCGGACCTCTTTCAGGATACG
>Ga0256404_1008415_pt1 | contig 15518 bp, 12 predicted proteins | sample RumenRJG_01DNA_FD_185990 | JGI IMG/M metagenome (GOLD analysis project Ga0256404, IMG submission 185990) | Bovine rumen microbial communities from Lethbridge, Alberta, Canada - RJG_01 | ecosystem: Host-associated > Mammals > Digestive system > Stomach > Rumen | place: Canada: Alberta | collected...
TATCTTCTTGCCGACGACCCCACCCATGTGGGCGGTGATGCGGTGGGAATGCAGATCGGAAAGAAGCGGCAAATGGAAACTACCGTACAGTACGACCGTTCGGGACGTGATCTCAGCAACCAGTTCTCGATTTTCTACGATGCCTTCGACTTTGCCTCCACCCCTACGATGCCCCAATGGTACTCAGCCCCTGCTCTCCAGGCACCCATCGACGCGGAGCGGCTGCGCAGGAACACCTCGCAGGCCTACAGCCTCGACTATCTGACAAAAGGCAATAACGACGAGGAGAACAGCTTCTCTGTGAGCTACAACCGCAACGTCATCCGACAGCACACACAGAACATCTCACAATATTTTCTCGGTGGACAGAGCCCCACACAAACAACCGAAGACCGCCATTTGCTCCTACGGCAGGACGCCTTCTCCTTAGATTACAACCACCGTATCAATGCCGAAAGCCACTACGGCAACATTGTCGTCAAGGCCAACGCCAGCCAGGACGACGGACTTACCGACTATACCGACGGTCTGACCCAAAAGATTACCACTCCGGAGGTGAACCTGATGGCTGCCATCAACCAGACATATACCTTAGGAAGAAACATCGTGGAATGGAAATCTACCCTCGACTACAACTACGCTAAAGATAAATTCAATTTAACCCTTCAGAACGATTCCGCATCTGCAACCCTTCATCCCTATTCCGATGAGCTGACCAACAACCTCTGGCACACGTCCCACTCACTGTCATGGAACCGACAGTATGGTAAGTGGCACACGGACAATGGGCTGCGCCTTGAGGCAGAAAACCTGAATGTAGCCCACGAAAACAATGTCCTGCTGCAAGGAGCACTCACTCCCTCATGCTATTATAAGGACGAAGACTGGAGAATTTCGTTTTCCCCCTCCATTACTTTGAAGCGGTTCACCCACCAAGGATCTACTCTGCTCCTGCCCCAAGGATCAGTATACATCAACCGCGACTATGGCAACCGCTCCAACTGGAATCTATCGCTGAGCTACAATGAAAGCACCTCGGCGTGGAATGATCTTGCCATCAGCCATCGCCGCACCGATTACCGCACCTGGATGGATGCCCCCGACTTCATTCCCCGTACCCGGTCACTGCTGTCATCATTTGGTTACAACTATAAGCGGGCCATCTACCAGTTTTTTTCCCTCCTCGAATCTAAACATCATTGTGTATCAATACGTTACAATAACACGTTAACGATAAGAAAATGTAATAGAGGCGGTTGTGATAAACAAGCATAGGAATCGATAAATACACTATTGGTGATTCTTGCCAAGTACTTTCTCTTCCAACTGAGGCAGATGGTCTATGATGTTCGCGTCAATTTCGATTGTATATGTGCCCGCTGTGTTGCGCAGTGTCTTTTGAATGCTTGAAGGTTCGGTGTTGCTGAACCAGGCATAAAACAGATTGAGCGCAAACAGAGCCGTGGTCTTCGGATCAATTCCATATTGGTTTGCAATGTTCCAGCAGAAGTTCTTTAGATCGGCTTGCTTCAGTCCTTTCTTCTTGCTGATGGAAAGGACTTCCATTCGGGTAACACCATTGAGTTCAACAAGAAGTTTGACAGCTTCCTCTATCTGATACAGTTCCTCATCCGTGAAACCATGAGGCATGAGCGAATAACGGGTATATTTGAGGATGGCATCAAGTTTCCTTGCTTCGCGAGCGACTTTTGCTTCATTCATTTGCTTGCGGTCAATTTGCACTTGATTGATGAATACCTCCAACTCGTCATGCGCCTTCTGGATGTCACGCTTCAACTGCAACTTTTCCAATGCCTCAGGAGTAACGGATACTTCTTCTGGACTTTGTGATTCGACATTGCTTTCCCTCTTGGGAGTGTCATCAGCAATAGGTGCTGCATTCTTTGTATTGGTGATAGTTGCTATCTTCTCTTGTGCCTTCTTCTGTATATGGCCAAGGTTTTGAGCGATGTGCTCCTCCATCTCCTCGCGGTCTGCTATGCTGTTCCATTCTTTGCGATGAGACTTGAAGTAAGCATAGAGTCCCGTCTTGATGCCATGACAGACAACCACAAACAGAGCGTAATAGCCAACAAATATCGGAAATGCGAGCAGGAAGCATACGAACTCCTTTTCTGCATCATTGCCTACAATACACTGAGCCGTCTTAAAAGCAGCGATGATGTAAGTGATGATGAGAATGCCAAGGAAAACCTTGTCAAAGTTTCGAGCCATCCCATCCTTCCGATGGGGTACAGGGAAAATATCAATCTCCATACTTTTACAGGTCTTTGATTTGTTCTTGGGCAACTTCAATTGCTTGCGAACTGAGTTCTTGCTCGCCATCCACTGCATCAAGCACTTTGTCAGCCAACCAGAGGGTCAGCATTTCGTTCTCATCCTGATGGAAGTACTCTGCAAGTTTTATAACTTGTTCGCGCTTAGCACGCCTATCGCCACGTTCAATCTTACTGAACATCGGGGTGTCTATCTCCAATAGTGCAGCCAACTGGCGTTGCAGTACGCCATTCTCATCTCTTAGTTCTCTAATCTTTTTTCCGAATAACATATCTATGTCTATTTTTCTTCTTTAGCAAATTACCAGCAAGTTACCGGCAAGTTAAACTTATTCTCAATTACCACTGATTATCAATATGTTAGCGAAATGCTATTCCGCTTTTGGCACGTCTCAGCAAGTTACCAGCAAGTTACAGGCAAGTTAAATCTATGCCCAGATGGGAATATACTTCATATATCGAGGAGCAGTATTTGGATCAAGTACTTTTATCAAGTTCTTTCCTATCGCTTCCTTGATTAATCTAGAAGAACTGCTGGATGATGTTTCAGGAATACCAAACCTGTCTCTCAGCGACTTGTTTGTCAAAGCATCACCTTGTATATACATAAGGCAAGCATGGAGATAACACGACCACAACTTATCTTCCATCGGGATATTGCTAAATTCCATTTCAGAGAAGAGAGTTACCTTTGTGCTATCTTGGAAAACCTCGATGCGAGGAGCGGGGAGGTATTGGGCTTCACAAGCCAGCACCATTCTGTCCCAACCACGGCCAAGTTCCTCACACATCTTCAATCGACGCATGAGCGAAGCAAGTTTCTCGTTTCGTGACTTCGGAGGATTATCAATGATACGAAGCACATCTACTAAGGGTGTACCAGGATTCGTCACTTCAATACGATTGTCAAATATCTCCACCACTGGTGCAGCCCCTGTAATATATAGGTCCTGGTGAATGAGGCTGTTTGCAATAGCTTCTCTTACAGATGGGAGAGGGAACTTGCTTGTTGTTGACAATTGAACCGCATTCACATCCTCATTGCTTGGCAGCAAGGCATTCACATAGCGCACGATATTCTCAAAGCAAATGGCATAACCTTGATTAAAAGGCTCTTCTTTTTGAATCAACAGACGGTTGATGCCCTTATACTTCACCACACGCATAGCCTTTCGGCCTAACCGAGCAAACTCATTCAAGTCCTTGGCAAACAATATGGCGCCAAGATTGGTAATGCTATATAATCCATTGTCTTGTTTCTGGATGATGCCATCCTCATTCAGATAATGAACAACAGCTTCCTTTTCAGCAGGCTGTGGTATTTTCAGCAGAGTAAAGTAGGCATCCACCTGAAGCAGTCTAATGATGTCTTCGTATCTTTGGTCAGTCTTGACGCATACATCCTCAAACTGGGCATGACGCAACTTATCCCATAGCTGAGCTCGGAACACGGGGAACTCATGCAACTTCTTCGTGTAGCTACCACTCCGTATGTAGTCAACCTTCTGGAAGCTTACTGGCTCATTTAGAGCCTTATGAATACGAATCAGTTCAACATGCTTGCCATCAATCTCAGCATCATAGTATTCAAAATCCGCATTCTTGGAGAGCATATAGCGAAGCCAGTTCTCCAACTCCTGCTCGCCTTTCTTTTCCATCTGTAACCGCACCTTTGTACCAATTATCTCATGCGTAGTATCATCTACTCCCCAAATCATATAGGCATAATCGCGGTCATTCAAAGTAGCACTATTTGCGAGAGCACTAATGTCCTCTCCAACCATCATTGGCTGGCAGTTATTATGCTTAAACTCAACCCATCCCACTTCCTTGGGCAGTTTGCAGAGTTCCTTTACCAATATGTCAATATTTCCTATCATTTATTTCAATGTTCTAGTTTTAATATTTTGAAGTTAAATTGTCTAAATCAATGACATTGTGTGGTGTCTATTACTTTATATTGAACATTACTATTACCAATATAACAATTAGGACTAACAGGAAAATTGAAAGATATAGGACGTTCCTTATAGTACAATATTTTTTTCGTAGTTTTGACTTGTATTTAAAAATGTCTTGGTATTCTATATAGCATTGTCCAGCTTTAAAGAAATATTTCCATGATTTTCCTATGTATGCATCTCCAAGTAATGCGTAAGGGTATTTATTGTCCATGTATTTTAGAGGTAATAATTCCAACTGGCTTATAGAGATGTCATAATTGACACTATTTAAACCAAATTCGCCATTATAAAATCTTGCAAGAAGAAAAGATGTTTCATAATCTTTTCTGTCGCAATCTAAAGCCTTCCATAAATATTTTTCAGCTTCTTTTAAATCCTGGTTAGTTCCAAATCCTTTTATATACGCTTCGGCAACCATGCGATATTTCTTAGTGAGCCAAAAATCTTTATGTGTAGAGCGCATATAATTTGCTGTCTTTTGATTATGATAACGCTGCATGAAAGAATATTCTTCTTCCAATGCCTTTTCTGCGTCTTTGATGTCTTCAAGCAGATAAGCAAAATATCTGTCGTCACCTTGTTCTCGCAAATAGTTTGAATACATCCAGTACAGAGAACGATACCCTTTTTCTATCCCTTCCTTCATCAATTTAACAGCTCGCTCTTTGTCTTTAGAGAAGCCATTCCTTCCTTCGTTAAGTGATAAGACAAGTTTATAAAAATCCGATTCCGATTTTTCAGAATTGTCTAAAATCGTTTTAGAATATCTGCTATTCTCTTCATCTAATAATCGCTGGTATTTTGCGGCCATAAAGCTATCATTCTGATTCTTGTAGATTCTTACTAAATCCTCCAATGTTTCTTTATACCGACTTACTTTTTGCTTTTTTGCAAGAGTCACGATTTTTTCAAGCCAGTACAAAGCAGTATCATAGTCTTTCCGAATGGATGTAAAGCCTCCACTGTTATAGAGTGCAACTTTATACATTCCTTCTGTATTACCTAACTGTGCTGATTTTAGATATAAAGCTTCGGCTTCCTTCTGGCTGCCTTTTCGTGTTCCCCATACAATTTCAATAGCTTGCTTGTTATAGTTTTCTGCTAAAGATTGTTTTTCGGAGGAAGAAAGTAAACATGGGTAATTCTCTTTGTTTATTATTCCCCGATCAATTAGTGCCCAAAAACATTTTGCTGTAGCCTCGATATCAGCCATGGCATCATGCATATTATCAAAAGATTCAGAGAATAGTTTGTTATAAAGTTCTATGAGCTTTGGAAAACGGTATTCGTACTGTTTGTTAGGAATCTTACAATAATCTGTAGAAAGAATCATTGTATCCAAAACTTCAATTTGTTCCAGTCTGTTGTTAATGCTTAACCGATATAGTTCAGACTGAACGACCTTTATGTCAAATTTTATGTTGTGACCTATAATGGCATCCGCATCTTGAGCGTCAGTCAAGAATTCCTTCAAAATTGTTTCAACCTTTTGTCCTTTTTCAAGAGCCTGTTTCGTGGTAATCCCGTGAACTTTTGTTGAAGCATTTGGGATAGTGAAGCCTATAGGCTTTATAATAAAGTTCTTCCGAACGACAATTGTAGTATAATCATAAACAATCCATGCCAGTTGAACTAGTCTAGGCCAATTATCAATATCAGTATAAGGGGCATCGTATTCTTTTGGTAGTCCTGTGGTTTCTGTGTCAATAAATAAGTATTTCATATTACACTCAAATAAAAGATTATTATTTACTCACTTGTAACAATTCTATTTTATAAAGAACCACTGCGGATTGACTTCACCAGATTCCCCATAAAAGCCCTCATTAACAAAATCTTCTATTCTACATGCACAGACAACCTTTTTGAGGTTGATAGCTCTGTAAAAAGCATTCAGCTTTATCAGCTTTAGCGTTGATGGCAGCATAATTATTTCGATGTTGTCACAATCTTTGAATGCAAATCTTTCAATTGTCTCCACTCCTTCTGGCACCTCATATATACTTCCATGCATGTTAGGATATGCATACAAAACTTTATGGTCTTTTGAGTAAAGCACACCATCAATAGAACTATAGTATTTATTTTCGTTGTCAACCTCTATTGATTTAAGCTTTCTACAGTGCCAAAAACTCCAATCAAGTTTATCAATAGTTTGAGGAATCCTTATTACTTCTGTATCATGAAGCGATTCAAAAACTCCCCTAGAGATTTGAACGATGGTACAACGTCTCAAACCTGGAGCATAGGTTATAGATGGAATTTCAATTACCCTTTGATTTTGCAAAATCACTTTATCTCGACCGTAATGAACATAATTGCCCAATAGGCCTACAGTATTCATTATGGCGACATGAATATTTCCATTATACTTATTATATTCTATGCATTTAAAACTTAATCCACAATACACAAACGAATAAAAGTCTATATCATTGGGAATTATCTCTTTAACCAATTTAATTATTTCCTCTTGAAGTTTCCCAAAAGGAGAATGTTTAAATGGTTTTAAGTCCCAAACTAAACGGCGTAAATGTTCACTTTTCTGGTACTTTGTCAAAATCTCTTCTTTCCACTGTTTCTCAAGTTCCTTAATCCTTCTTTCATCAATTTCTTCATGATATTGATTTCCTGTTTCGATTCGCATACTATAAATAAGATCGTACAGATAGTAATCACGAAAGTTTGTAGAAGTAACATGAAAGTGCCCCGTTTGCTTATCTATTCCAATTTGGGATTTAGCTGCATCATCAAAATCTGCACAGAAATTTTTATAACTCCAACGGTCGTCAGGGTCTCTTGTATATACAGTACCTTTCCTTATAACACCAATTATGTGATGTGTCAAAAACTCTCTATTAATAATTGACAAATGATGCTTAAATGCAATGATCAATTCTTTGCATTCATTTAATATTTCAATATCTTGTGTATTTACATTCATATGTTTAGTTCAATGACATTAGTTATTTCTGTTATGTTCTTTGTAAAAAAATTAATCATTTCTTTGACAAGTAGAAACAAATAGACGCTGATAAATGAACAAGAAGTTCAGCCTCTTCAATTTGGGGTGATCTTCCTTCTCGCAAGTGTCGGCCTTGTTCGGAAGAAAATCCCCAAATCTTTGAGATAGCTTCATTTAGTGGCGATGGAACCAAATCTGGATGTTTTTTTATTACGTCGCCGAGTGTGTCCTTTTCATCTCCAGAAATTTTCCTGCAAACGCATTCTAAAGCGGCAATTGAGTGTTGTATTGCTCCTGTCGTGTCTGGATCCGGCTTTCGGGACATATCTTTGATGGCTTCTACGATTTCTCTTTTTGAATCATTCAGATGGCGTTGTTTCAATGCTTCTTGAGCCAACTTTAAGTCATTTTCAAAAATATCCTCACCACGATATTCTATGGAGCCTTCACATAACTTCCATCCAATGCCATGAATAAGAAAATACTCATTAATAGAATCGGAAAAGTCCTTCTTTTCCGGAGCATTAAGTTTGTCATAAAACATTTCAATAAGGTCATAGATGTATGGCCAAAAGGAAGATCTCATCTTTTCTTCTATTTCAGACTTCATGAAGTCATTCTCTCCCCATTGGCTGGAATCGGGAGCCTGCTTTGATGCCAGACACACTACTTCACGTATTTTCTTCAGCCCAAGTCCATAATTCTGCATGACAAAGAAAAGGTATTGCCGAAATTCCTCTGGTGCATCATACCTTGTGGTTATTTCAGCCGTCAGTGCTTGCAGCCCCATTCTTTTTGAAAAACGTTCCTTTACTTGCATTTTTAAAAACTATTCTTTTCTCGAATTGTCATATTTTGACCACAAAGATAATGATAAATATTGAAATACCATCAAGCCCTCCTATAATTCTTCGCTTTTTTAGCTACATTTTAACAGTTGGGAGTGATTTGCAGACGAAATTTGCTGCAAATCGCTCTAACTTCATTGCTTCGTATGCCTCAATAAGATTGTCCTTTCTTCTTTGTTACAGATTCCAGTCCCAGTTTCTTCGTACCATCCCAATTGGTGAGTTGGTCTGCACAGCCATTGGAACCACCAAGTGAAGTGTTGGTTTCTGCATTGCATGACATATAATCAACGAAAGATATGAAGTTGGCAATGGTTGATGGTTCGTAGGTCACATCCCGTTCTGCAAATAGATGTGTCCAGTTAGTGACGCACTCTTCATTGAATTTTGAGCAGTCTCGCCATGACATACCACTAAGGAAGTTGTTAACAGCCGAGGTAATACTTTCCTTTGTACCAAGGCTCAATTCCATTTTATGGGCAACAGCCATTATGCCGTAGTAGATGGATGCAGCCTCTTTGTCGTTGAAGTTCGTTCTATTTGAAAGGGCGAATGCTCTGAGGGTAGCACGTCCTTCTGCGATGAAACGATTGAGAATGTTCTGGTATCGATCTTGTTTCTCTGCAGCAAGTCGAGCCTCACGCTCTTTGCGCTCCTTTACCTTCCTTGCAGCCTCGTTGTACTCTGGTTCATTCCAAAGGGCATTCCATTTTCCCAGGAGGTTCTGGTAAGTTGAACGAAACGAGTGCAGTTCGATTTCAGCCTTGTCTGCACGAGCGGTTTCGGCACTCTTGGCGTTGCGCAATCGCTCTACGGCGTTCTCATCAATGAGTGTCAGGCGGTATTTGAGTCCATTCACTTCTTCTGTGAGGGTGGTTACTTTAGCACGAAGTCCTCGGATTTCAACATCCTTTGATGAGATGGTTCCTTCCTTGCTCTTCAACTCATTGGAAAGGTTCTTGTTCGTGTCCCATGACATGCGGAATTGTTGTCCTAAGATTTCTGCAGTTGGTTCACTTTTCCATTTCAATCCCGCTGCTTTGATAAAGGCAGCGATGGTTTCTTTGACACCAGCATCATATGACTCTTTGAACTTCGCAGCTTCCTCCTTCTTGTACTTGCCGGGCTGGAAGATTTTGGCAAGGAAACCAGATTGAGCAGTCTTCAAATCCTTCAATGCCTCCTCTTTTTGTTGAGTAGCAATAGACGCTTCTGCTTCAATCTCTGCTTTCAGTTTCTCTGCCTCTGCTATAGCCTGTTTCGCCTTACGTTCAGCTTCCAACACAACCTTGCTCTTGTGTCTGCGTTCCCGTTTCTCTTCTTCGGAGAGTTCATGATATGGGATGCCTCGTTCCAAACCATACTTCTTGCCTACCTCATTATAGTATTTTGTGTGGAGGTCAGAGAGGTACTCGGACTTGTCTTTGGCCGTTTCACCCCATACCTTAGCATACGATACACGCTCTATCACTCCCTTGTTTGCCTCGGTCTTGATGTAGTTGCCGCGCTCCTCCTTGGGCAAGGCCTTCCACTCTTTCGTTGACATGACCTTGTCGGGATTGTCCCTGTTGACATACTGACTGCCGATGCGTCCACGCTTCTTGACTTGCTCTACAGGAACGGTCAAGGCATGAGCATGAACACCAGTCTCATCACAATGCACGTCGAAGCCGATGATGTTGTCCTCGCCCCACATACGGCAACAGAACTGATACGTATCCTTTGCCCATTCGTAGATAGCTGGCATCAGCTTGATGTGACTATTGTCTGCGTATGGGTCAGAGGTGTCTATCTGTTGTTCGCCAAAGGCCAGCCGTTTCATCACTTCGTGGTCGCCACCGAAAATGATATTCACCAATCCGTTCGGACTGTTCTGAGCAATTTGGTTGGGATGCCTTGCATCCATGTAAGGTTTGAAGCCCAGTTCATCGTGACGCTGCTGGAGGCGTTGATGAAGTGGAACAGGATTGGAACCAAGAGGCACGACCTCGCATCCTTTGATGACTTCAAAGTTGAGGTGCTTGCGTGAAAAGTTGTAGTGATTATTCTTCTCCGTCTCCACATTCTTTGACTGGTAGCGTTTCTCGTCCCAGCCTCTGCGCTCTGCCTCGTTGCCCATTTGGGCAGAGAAAGATTTCTTGTCTGCACCAACATGGATAGAGGCGCGTGGTTTATTCGTTTCCATTGATAACTTTTGCTTAAGGGTAAAACATTGTTATAATGTCTGTAAGTGGAGGATGCCAGGTCTCGGGCGGTGCCTGAGCATAATAGGAGGACTTTTTAAGTGAGCGGCGATAGCCAGTGAATCTAAAAGTCCCTATTATGTTTAGGACTTTTATAAAAGTCCGTCACACCACGCAGGACGAGACATCTCCATTGTTACAATTTCCGATAGCAGTTTTGACTGGAATGTTCCAGACGACCTTGACGAACGTAGTCATTGATCCACTTGGCAGTAGTGCTTGCGGGATAGCCATGTTTCATGGACACAGCCCGATAGGTCTCTCTGTCAAATTTGTTTGGCAGTGCGGATAACAACTGTTCCATTTTGCTCTTCTTCGTGATAATCTCGCCCTGCCCATTAGTAGTGACCTTGCTTTGTGGCAGATGGGCATAGCAATAGACTGTATGGTAGATGAGAACATCACCTATCGCCATGGCGATGTCGAAATCTTCCCTACTGCATCGTATTACGATTCTACTACCATCCTTTGGAGTCATTGCAGAAGGATTGGAGATTTCGTCCATGAACCTGATAGAGGTCAGCACCATCATAATGCGAAACACGGTGAAGGCCAGACGGCGTACCACACTCTGCATATCATGCGAGATGTCATCGACCACCTCTTGATTCATCTGTCTGAAATGCTCATTGAATACCTTGCAGTATTCTTGAGGGATGACAATACGGTAACTACCACCACGGAAGAATGACTCACGACGTTGCTTGTACAGCTTACCTAACTGGAAAAATCTCTCTCGCAAAGTGTAGTTGTCATAATTGTGGTTGATACTCTCGACAAGGACATCCCGGAACTCTGCTTTGAATGGCATGTGATAACAGGTGATACGTGAGAAGGTGCCATCCTCAGCCTGAGGTGTCAAGGTGTATAGCTGACCAGGCGTACCAGAAAGGCAGATAGCAAGCATCGGTCTCTCAATGACACGATATTCATCGTCCTTCCTGCGGCTCAGGTCGATAGGTTCATGATGATAGCTCTTGCGGATGATGGTACTATAGTCACCATACTCCGATTTCAGTATGGCACTCAGCGTGTCACATTCCGTATCGAATATCAGGCCGACACCTCCATTGTTGTCCAATTGCTGTATGACGGATGCAGCACTACTGTTGGTAGGAATGAAGAGTGTGCGACGGTGTGGAGCCTCATTGACATTGGAAGTATCTTTCTCACCAGGCTTTGACTCGCTTTTACTCTCCTTATATTGTTTCATCAACTGCTCGGAAGCTTCACGCAGTTCGTTATGGATGGGAGCCACAATCTCGCGACAATATTTCAGCGAGCCTTTGCCCATACCGGCATCGGCCATAACAAAGAAGTATAGCATAGGGTGCCAATCATCGTGATTGTACTCACCGACCACATTTTGAAGTGTGGCTGAGATGCAAGTCAACGTGCCCATCAGCATCATGTCTCGGTCATCTTCTGAGATACAGTTGACCAACACTTCCTTTAGGAAAGGTGGAAGCATGTCGTATATGAAGGCAGGGAAATGTGGAAGGGATTCTTCATCCAAAATCCATTTGGAGTCCACTTCGACAGGCTGGATATTTGGTTTTTTGGATATTTGATTGTCAGAACCATAAGTCCAAATATCCAAAGTTCCAACGGATGACTTTTGGATTTCTTTGGGATTGGAAATGTCAATACCAGCATCTTTCGCCATCTGAAAAAATGTGGCGATAGATATGCCATCCCCATGTGCAGACAGACATTTATTGTATTGTTTGTCTGTATCACTTGCCTTATACTCGGGGTTCTGCCGACTGACACGGTGGAAGATTCCTCTTCCTGCCTCTTGGAACTCACTTGTAAGAGCAAACCCGACTTTCATCCAGTTGTCATAGCCATTTGTAATATCTATTCCCTTTTGTTCAATAAGAGAAATGACACGCTCTACCTTGGCTCGGGTGTCTTCGCTTGTGTTGGAGTATGCAGACGGTGTATTGCTTGTATTGCTGTTCGCTGTATTAGAAGGGACATTCTCCCATTCTTCTGGTGAAAAAGTTTTCATCTTTAACGTTGTTATACTTAGGGTTAATATAAGCTTCCGGGTCATGTGGAATGAAACAGGAGCGAGAAACATCACTGCCAGATTTGTCGGGCTCAGGATAGCCATTTGCTACGAGATAGTTGAATACTGCATTGAAGAAACGGCTATGCTCCCATCCTTTGCGGAATACCTGAATAATCCATTTTAGCCCATCGCCCGAAGGAGAGCGAAAGAGTAGTTCGGTCTCAAAGCAAGGGTCATTGAGCAGTTTTTCATGCAACGAAGGAATGTCAGCCACATGGTCGAAGTCAATACAAAGCAGATCGGATTGCTGCAACAGGCCAGCCTTGTTTCGAGTATGAAAGATACCAGAGAATGTGCAGAAGTCGAAATTCTCAGCTTTGTACTTGCGTGCCTGGTCTTTGCCCGTAATGGAGCGCAACATTTCTGTTTGCTTCTTTGCATACGGGCCAACGATGTAGCGATAGATGTCAGGAATGCCGATGCAGCGCAATGGCTCCGTGTTGCGGATGGGTTTTCGGAAAAAGGAAAAAGATAGCAGTTCTCCCTCTTTAACTCCGAAAAACTCCTCATAGATAGAAAGGTGGTCACACATGGTTGCGTGTCACCTCCTTTCTGCCTTGGGGATTATTGACTACATACGTACACGCTTCATCGTAAATGTCATTGACTGACTTGCGAGAGGTCTGCATGAGCCATGCATCAATCTCCGATTTGCGGAAAAGAATGCTCTTGCCATTTTTGTGGAAGGGAATGGTACGGTTGCTCGTCCAACCATAAACGGTCTGTTCGGCAGGATGGTTAGGGAGGTAGTTGCATAGGTCTTGCAGCGAGAACCATGCATCTGCCTCTACACTGTTGTTTGACTGCAGAGCGTCGAACTTTTGTTCAAGCGTCTCCAACTTCTCAAGGATGTTAGCCATCATCTGTGGCATTGCATCGAATGTGGGTACTTCTGTACGCATAAAAAATGTGTGTTCAAGTTGGCTGCAGCTTATGCTACAGTCACTCTCTTTTGCAAGAAAGCGACCGCAAAAGTATCGGAAAAAGGAATGGTGATTTCGGCATGATTCGAGGCATAAAAGGAACATACTTATCATGCCTTTGTCTTCTTTGTATCATACTGATAATCAGTGAAAACAAAAATAACGGTGGTGAAAAATAATTTCGTTATGGCATCGTTATGATTGGTACCATATCCCTAGCATAACGAAAATGACAAACAAAAGGCCAAATATGAAAAAAGCCACTCACACATGAATGTGAATGGCTATGGATGTGAATAACGTAAAAGTTTCTGTATGCTTAGACCTATGGAAGTGGAATACGAACTATTCTTTCTTGGGGTCGATGGGAGTTCCAATCATGTCGTCAGTAAGGGTGATTTGGATGGCATCAGCGGCAGCATCCTTCTTTGCGTCAACTATCTTGGCATAGATTTGAGTTGTTGTTACCTTTTTATGGCCAAGCATCTTGCTGACTGTATAGATGTCCGTGCCATTAGTCAACTGTAGTGTAGCATAGGTATGGCGAAAACAGTGGAAGGTGATGTGCTTGGTGATACCAGATGCTTCTATCCATCGTTTCACAGGTCGATTAATCCATGATGGGTCTTGTAGCCCTTCAAAGACAAGTCGGTCTGCATCGCCTCGTTCGCCACACAAGGAATATGCCTGATCAGAAATTGGCATATACTCTACACCCTTGGTCTTCTGTTGGGTAAAATGGAGTTGGTAATGTTCCTTGTCTTTCACAATATCGCGCCACTTTAGCTGTTTGATGTCACTATGGCGCAATCCTGTCAAGGCAGAAAACAAGGCTGCTCTTTTGAGAATTTCGCTATCGCATGGTGTTACTGCCAGTTGGTTGAGTTCCTCCAATGTCAGATACTCGCGCTGGCTTTCCTCGTAGTATATGTTCTTAACTTTGGCTGCAAGGTCGATGGTCAAGTAGCCATCGATGAAGGCTTGATGAAGACCTGCCTTGAATATCGAGAAATAGGTCGAGGCGGTATTGGCTGATATGGTTCCTGTCTTACTGCCTCCTTGGGGCGCATTGATAAGGTAATCCTTGTAGTCTTCGATGAGATTCAGGTCTATGCTACCAAATAGAAGCGGCTTCCCATCTGTATATAACTTCAGAAGTGCAAGTTCACGATTCCAATTGACTTGAATGGATTTGGAACTATTCTTGTGACGCTTCTCCTTCAACTCTTCAAAGTACTTGATAAAGTCGCACTTTGACCTTTCGTTTTGTGCTGCTTGTTCAGCCTCACTATCTGTGTACAATGACTGATTATCGTATTCGTGCTGACGGAGGTCACGTACTTTGTCAGCAAAGATGCAAGCCTCTTGGTCTTTTTGTGAGCGGCACATGATGATTCCATTTGCATCACGCTTGGGACGATAGTAGGCTTTACCATTAGCCAGTGTCCTTCCTGAACTATTCTTATCAAAGATAGGAGTAGTTATAAACCGCCCAAGTGGTTCATGCTTACGGAGAGGCTTGTCCTTGCCAGGCTCAAAGACAGGAAAACTTTCAATGAGCAATGACCACTGCTCCTTGTATTCAGATTTGCGGAGTATTACTTTGAATACCGTGCGCTTCATCGGAGTCTTCATAGTTTGATGGATTTGTAGAGTTTGTCGATTTCTGATTTTGGAGCGTAAACATAGTTACCTATCTGTCGGGTAGGGATGGAGAACTTGCGGATATGAGCCCATACGGATGAATCATGAATCCTGAACTTCTTCGAGATTTCTCCTATGGTATAGCAATTCTCTGGTTCCATGTTGTATGTTTTTGGTATAGGCTTCTTGGCAGCCTTCCGCACTTTCTTCCTCAGTTCGTAACGCTCATCCAAATCAGAACGTTTCAGCCTTAGCTGACGTTGGCCGAGATTAACGGCCGGAAGTTTCTTTAATCGAATGTCACGATACAATGTACTACGTTCAACGCAGTACATTGCTATTGCCTCTGCTGCTGTTAGATACTCCTTGATGTCTGGAATTTCCTTCGCCATCTGCTCATACTTCTTTTCCTTCTCTTCCTGAGCCTTTTTCCTCTTAGAGGCTACAGCGGAACAGTTGTGAGAACAATACACAGCATCAATGGTGCGAATCTCAAAGATGGTTCCGCATATAGGGCACTTCCTTCGGATATGATAATTTGCCTTTGCCATTTCTTA
>Ga0256404_1008417_pt1 | contig 15511 bp, 18 predicted proteins | sample RumenRJG_01DNA_FD_185990 | JGI IMG/M metagenome (GOLD analysis project Ga0256404, IMG submission 185990) | Bovine rumen microbial communities from Lethbridge, Alberta, Canada - RJG_01 | ecosystem: Host-associated > Mammals > Digestive system > Stomach > Rumen | place: Canada: Alberta | collected...
ACATTATACCAATACTTATTTATATAGGATATGAATACATTAAAAGATAGCAGTAGGGGAAGATTTGTGATTTCTTCACTGATATTATGTTTCTACGCTTTAATTGCAGGCGGTTCTATTTCTATTGACTTTGGAGCGATATTTACCTTTTTGCTATATTTAATAGGAGGTGCTATTATTATAGGAATAATAGTGGCAATTGTTGGTGCAATCATTACTCATTACAGAAGGAAACAACAGGCTGCATATGAAAGTAGTATCGGTGATATAAGTCATTTAACGACTATAGGGAATGACTCTCTAAAGCTTTATTATGATGAAAGCAAACACACCATTACTATAGCAGCCTTTGGTACATCTGCTCATTCCTCAGAAATTATAGAAGACATAGATATGGACGACCATTTTTTATCCACAAGTCAATGCTATGTTATAGACAGGAATCGGTTTAAGTTACTTTCTGTCAAAACAAGTTTTAGCAAAATCACATTGAAAAGTATAAAAAACTTGCAAGAAGAAGGATGGGTTGTCGAAAATCGCTTTATTGATGATTTCAAGGTTAAGGACACTGGCGATTCTCTTTATTTGTTTAGTAAGAGTCTCGGTCAACTTCATCGAGTTAAGTCTGGAGATTACCAGAAACTACTAACAGCAGATTCGCTGCCAGATGACTTGCTTGAAAGAGTTGATAAAGACCGTTTGTTATTTTGTAAGGATGATGGTGTCCTCAATTGTATTGATTTAGCCAATTTCAAAAAGTGGCCATTAAACATTACTTCTGAACCTGATGACATGTTACTTATTAAGAAGGACGAATTAAAGACTGTGGGATTAAAAGATTCATGCAATAACTTCTACACATTCTTGTTTTTTGATTCCTTGCGGAAGATGATATACTCCGAATATAAAGATAAGTCATTTGTTGGGTTTAAGGAATGCTCTTACGATGCGCTACATGTTTATTTCGATAGTCATAGAAAGATAGAAAAGTACACAACTCGTGAGCGTGTTGGGCATGAAGTAAAAGAGGCTAGCTTGTTTAATCAATTAATGTTTGATGACCATAGTCGAAGGGAAATCAATTATTATCAAGACCATTCATGGACAGAGGATAAAGGAATTGACTCTATCAGATTAATACTTGAGATTGGTGGAATGAAATACGCTGATTACAACATAAGTAGCGGTACAATTGATGACAGTTCTGCATATGGTCAAAAAAGAATTGAGGACATTAAACAAGAAGCTTTCACTACAATTGAGGCCTTTGCAAGAAGATGCCCTTCGTTAACTCGTTTTTACTAATCGATATAAATACTTAATTATTAACAAATAAAACTATAAGATTATGGATAATAGCAATTCAATTGAGATGCCAGATTTCTCCAAAATGAAGAATGTCTTTAGAAATATGGAGATTTCTGAGGATGTGAGAACTATGTTGCAGTCATTAGCCAAAGAGAACAATGTGCCCAATGACATCTTTGAACATTTAAAGTTGATATCTGATGTACATTACCTCTTGCCCGTTTATTTTGTTGTTGGGCACATAGAGGCGCCTTATTCATACGAAAAGCAGAAAGGCGACAAGATTTATCATTATGAAGATACTTATATGCGTCCTGTATGTTACAAGTTACCTGCATATGTGGGTACAGATGTTCCTAAAGAAGTTTGGGTGCCTGTTGAGATGTTTGATCCAGACTATTCTACGACATATATACCACCTGAAAATTTGGAAAAACAGAAGGTGGGATGGTCTATTGTGGAGCCAGAAGCCGGAGATGTTCAAGAAGTGTTGACTTTTTGGGGCAAAGACATGGCCCAACTATTTAAAGATCAAACACGAGAAGATCTGAAAAAGAATTTAGGGTCTGTCGACAAACTTAATATTAAGGACAACGGATTTTGTCTTGCTGATAGCCCAGGAATAGATCCCATTTCTTTAGCTTTTGAGGAAGTAGCAATTGTAGAATATGATTATAAAGGAACAACTTATAAATGTGTATGCCGAAAAGATTATGTAAAGCATATTTCTCTTCCGCAAGACACAGAATCAAGAGAGGTGGAGCGTCAGCTAAATTTAAGAAAGAACATATGCTTAGGTGCAATGGCTTTAATTGTTGTCCTACAATTTGCTCTTATACATTCGTGGGCGTTTACACTAATTGCTCTACTAATAGCCTTTGGTGTTTGGTATAAGTTCAACTACGATTTAAAGAAGATTCAAAAAGCTTCTTCTGGTTCTCGACAAGAAAAGCTTAATAACATAAAAGCATCTGATCTTCTTGAGCCTTTAAAAGCCCAATAACAGTTGAAACTTCAATTATTAAAGGCTAAGATATTCTTAGCCTTTATAGTTTTAGACTCGCGTCCATTCTATCTAGGCTATAAATAGACAGTGATATAGAATGACTATCTACGCTTTGTGTCTGCTTATTCATATTTGCGCCCATCGGAGATACCTTGTAACGGGGCGAGGCTTTGTAGAAGACTCGTCCCGCGAGGCTGGGACCAACAACGGGAGCAGCCGACGAAAGGGAAAAGAAGCCCGACACCGCTATCCTTGTGCGATGCCGAGCCTTGTGTTCATAGATAGATTTTATATCTTGTATCTGTAGTCGCTTGAAAAAGGCCTCCCTATCTTCGCAGACGGAGAGGCCGCCTAACAATATGCACTTGATAAGTGCGACAGAAAAGTCGAACAATGTCTAATTGGAATAGAGCACCAAGTCATAGACCTCGCATGGAAGGCCAAAGGCCGGTGACGAAGAGAAGTACGGGTCGATGCAGGTGTCGATGTCAACGGTGCATCCCTGTGGGAAGTTCTCGTCAAGGAATCCGTCGATGAGTTCGATTTCGAGGTCTGTCAGGCCTGTAGGGTCTGCGTTAATCAGATAGCCTAATGAATAGGTCGGAATCTGGAATGTCTCGTAGTGTATCATATCGTTCTGAATTTGAAGTTTAATTTTTTCCCTTTGGTTTGGAGCCTTTGCTCCTTGCCGTCCGGGATTGATTTTACGATGCCCGACAAAGGTAGCCGCCCGTCGCATGACAATCGGAAGGTGCCGTTGGCAACTGCCTGAAATACGCTCATCATGCAATAATGAGGAAGATTTCAGCCTGTTGGCAATGAATACCGAGGCCATCCGACAGCGGCACGTTACCTTTGCATCGTTAAAATCATCCCAAGGACAGCAAGGAGCGGCTGGCCTGACATTCCCCTCCCCTTGCGGAGCAGCCTCGCAGAGCCTCTGCCGACTGCCTGCGGATTCCTGCACAGGTGAGTCATCGGCCAAAAGGACGTGCCACCCGTGCAGCAAGCCAGCAGCGCACGTCGGCAATGGCCCGATGACCCTCACTTCCGTCCGTCCCTGAACGGAAGGCGAAAGTGGTGGCAGTAGTGACGTTCGCACTCGCTGCGGACATGACTACCGCTACGGCTTTCGGGGAACTCCAGTTCTCCCAAGCCAAAAGGGAAAAGAACGACTGACCATCGGCGATACCTCTGTCCCGAAGCAGTGTCTGCGGCTTGTCCGCTGACTCTGAAATAGCCCGGCTATTTGGCCTCCACCTGGACGGGAACTTTGCCAGCATCCAGCCGATGTAAGCAACTTGACTGCGCCGACTGACAGTTGCCCGTGCAAGGCATAGCCCTGTACCGACAGCGAAAGGAGTGCCAGGCAATTGCCTACGTCAGCGGATGCAGGGCTGTGTTCCCGTCCCCCACATCCTCCCAAGGAAAGAGAGCAAAGAATAATGCGACCATCGGCGATACCTCTTTACGGGCGAGACTGAACGGCTCGACCCGCGAGGATGCGACCCATAGGGAGCATCCGACCCGACGGGGGGAAACCTCCATCGAGTCACCTATCCGATGCCAGGCAGGGAAAGAACGGCATTACAGCCGTCCTCTCTCTGAATACGAATAATACTGGCCGTCACATACTATCACATGGTCAGTGAAATGGATTCTCATCAGCTGACACGCCCTCTTGATGCTATTCGTTAGTTCATCATCGTACCGGCTGGGGTGGATGCAGCCGCTGGGGTGGTTGTGAACTGCTGCTAAAATCGTCGCATTGCAGAGCACCGCCTCTTTCATGATGATACGGATGTCTACGGAAGTCTCGGTAATACCGCCTTGGCTGATACGGACGGGCTTGATGAGTTTATAGTTCTGATTGCAGAGCAGAACCCAGAACTCCTCCGTCTTGAGGTCTTGCATCTTCGGCAGCATATAATTGTAGATTGACGTTGCCGTGCAGAGGTCAGGAGCAAAGGAGCGTCCTGCCATCTGTCTGCGCTTGCCTAACTCCATGGCTGCCATCAGCTTGCAGATAGTCTGTGTACCGACTCCCTCCACATCGTTCAGCTCATAAACCTCTGCCTTGCTTAGCTTTGAGAGGTCGCGGTCGAACTTGCAAAGTATGTGGTTGGCAATCTCCACGGCATTATATTGAGCCGTACCACTGCCTACAAGGAGCGAAATAATCTCTGCATCGGTCAGCGAACCTGCGCCGTAGTTCAGAAGTTTGTAACTCGGGCGGTCTTCCTCTGCCCAATTCCTAACACTTAGTTTAACTGTTGTTGCGTTCATATCTAATACGGATTAATGATTTTTGCGATAGCTTTTAGTCTTTGAGAGGAAGAGGGCACCTCTCACGTCGGCACCTGCGGATTGCAGCATGTCGATAAACGAGTTGGCTGTCTTTCCTGTGGTCACGATGTCATCAACCACAAGTACTTTCTTCCCTTTGAGGGCATTGTCGTTAATGTGGATGCACTCCGATGCTCCGTCAGCGATTTCATGCACGTGGTCGATGTGTGCTTTCCTGCGTTTTCCCATAGGTTGCACCAAGTCGAAGCCGTTGATGGCACCCGTCAGTTCACAAAGTTCCTTCATAAACTGCTTGTATCTGCGGTCGTTGGTGCGCTTGCAACTGGCAGGGATGCAGACGATAATCGTATCAGACAAGTCGTTGTGACGGATGGCACGAGCCATCTCTCGTGCTGCCCACCTTGTGGCATACTGCTTGCCTGCCTTGAAGTCGAGCACCTTTCTTGTGGTGTCCTGCTGCTCGAAAGTAGCCCTGCGCATCTTGCGTTTGGGAATGTAGTCGAATAAAGCGTATTTGAGCATCTTGTATCTGAGTTCTAATTTTTTCCCTTTGGTTTGGAGCTTTTGCTCCTTGCCGTCTGCGGGACTTGTTTTTACGATGCTCAAAAAGGTGGCTGACTGACGAATGGCAATCGGAAGGTTCGGTGTGTTTTTACGGGAATACTCTTTCCAGAAGGGAAAGGAAGATTGTTGGAAAAACACTTTGAAAGCCGAGGCCATCCATCAGCAGCCATTTACCTTTGCATCGGAAAATCTGGCACCGCCGACGGCCAAGGTGTTCAAAGACAAAAGAAAATCCCCCACCACCTTCACAGGCAATGAGGGACGCTGCATAATCTGATTAATCGTATGAACTAAAAGATATTATCCTGAAAAAACTTAGTACCTTAATACTAACCTATTATATCTTGACCATAGCCGACTGGCTGCGACTGGCAAGCTGGCCTATCTCCGTGCCATAGCTCTGCTGGAGTGCTGATCTCAGTAGCACCTCCTTCTCAGCTCCGCCAGTCAGCCGTAGGTATCTGATACCCATTTCCGGCGAGATTTCTTTGTCGGGCAAGTCCACTCCATTCAGGCGAGCCCACACCATGTAGTCGCCATTGCGGGTTTTCTTGATTCCACTCTCATTGAAGTGTAGTGTCTCGTTCAGTCCTTCGTTCAGCGGACTCGGCTTCAGGGCGAGTTCATCCCTCGACTCCATAATTCGGCTTTCTTCAATCAGCACGTCGTCCGCCTCGGAGAGAACCTTGTCCACCTGATTGATGTTCAGCATCACCATCGGCACGACGAGACCGTTACCAGCGTCCCTGTCCCAAAGCTTCAGATGATACTTGCTGGCCATCGACACAGCATCGTCGCCAAGAGCCTCGTAGAAGTCCTGCTGCTCCGTCAGCACATGGTCGTAGCGATACTTGCTGAGGAAAGAGTTGTACTCCTCCATGATATCATCCGTCTTCAGCTGCCGTTGCATCTCCACCGAATTGTAGTTTAACAGCGTGTGCTTCACATCTTCGAGCTGAGTATTCAGCATGTTACCCGTACTGATGATATAATCTCCACCACCCATCATGTTCCATTCCTGGCCGTAAACCAGATTGATGGTCTTGCCGCTTTCTGTGAACAGATTGACGCTTCCGCGACCATCGAAATCGACGAAGCATATATTCTCTGTGGTGTCAATGTCTCCGTCTTTCGAGTAGATGGGGAACTTCCCAAGATTCACGATGGCATGATCATTGCGGTTAAACTGAAGCAGATAGTCCAAGGTCTGCTGAGCCAAAGAAAGCCTGTCGGCCTTATAATCCTCTTCCGATGACCATCCGGCAACATTGATTTCAGCGTGTTTCCAGAGACTGATAGGCTCCAAGTCTGTGAGCAACAATGCTTCTCTGCCCTCATCACTGAGACTCATCCAACTGATGGCACCTTCGTCCATCAGCTTCTCACTCGTCTGCCACCCCAGCACTTCAAAGAGTCTGTTGGCATCATCGTCAAAGACAAACCATTTGTCACCATTCGGGAAAATAACAATGTCATCACGCCGGTTCTTTATCTTCGCGCGCTCTTTTCTCAAAGCCCGGATGTCATCCGAGAAAGTTTCGTCATTACCGACGGTATTCATTCTTTCTTGTGTCATAGTCATTATGGTAATGGAAACTCGATAGTTTTGATAATCACACCACCTTCCTTGTCGAAGAAGAACCAGCGTTCGGCGCGGTAGTCCATTTCGTGCCCGCCTTTTGCCTCATAGTCAATCTTCACCTTCCATCCGTTCCATTCGCCTTTCTTGTCGCACTCGAACAGCATTCCTCTCAGGTCTGCATTAGCCCTCATCTGACGTTCAGCCAGGTTGATGACATAATCATCACTGGGGTCAAAGGTTTCCATGTTGTTTGTGCGGCTCATTATCTGCTTCGTCACCTTCTGCATTGTAGCCATCACAGCTTTCTTCTCTTCCGGTGACAGATAGCTTGTCCCGAAAGTGGAGTCAGGCTCAGACACACCGAGGATATTCATTTCCGTACTCTCACCCAGGGACTGGCAGAGACTGATCTCCGCCAAATCCTTCATCTGCTGTTTCTTGTCTGAGCATGCTGTCATTCCAAGCAGGACAGCCACTGCTATCATGAGTTTCTTCATTATTTCTGCAATTTAAATTCTGATTACCTGATTCTCCTTGTTCAATCCAAGGCGCTTGTAGTAAATCGTGCCGTCCTCCTTATACAGTTCCAGCACCTCCTTTGTCTGTCCATCCTCACATATCTGTCTGGCTTCCTCCACAGTCACCTCGTGACCAGAAATGTTCCGCCAGATGGAGAAGTTACAGGGATGATCCTTGTCCTTGTAGTTACTGCAGTTATAGGCTTTCATGCCTACATGGATTTCCCCTCCGCATACAGGACATTTTGTTATCTTCGACTCCAAGGACACGCTGCCTTTCTCATTCAGCTGAAGCGTGGAGGAGAACATATGTCCGTCGTTCGTGGAAAAGCCGTCAAGTGTCAACCGCTCACCACTGAGGAATCTCTCCACTTCCTCGTCCGTAATTTTACGGTTGCAGATGATTCCCATCATATAGAAGTCGCAGGTCGGGTTTGGCCCGACATGGTTCTCACAGGCATAACCCTTACTCGTTTTCTTCACTCTTCCACCGCATATAGGGCAGCGGCCTTCCATATAGTGAGACACAAAATCCAGATGCACTTTACCATCCTCGATGATGAACATGGCCAGGAATGGCTGGTTCTTCTTGTTCTTCATCTCCATGATGCCCGTCCTGCCCTCACTGAGCAGCTGACGACAAATCTCCTCCGTCATTTCCACCCCATGCATCTTGCGGTGGATGACGAACTGACAACGCCGACCCTCCTTGGTCGTGCCGTTGCAACAGAATCCCAATGGCGACTCCATTACGTCGCCGCCACATACGGGACATTTCCCAATTACATTCTTTTCTGTCATTTCTATCTTTTCTCTTGTCATATTGTTAGTTTCTTCTTTCATTCCTTACAGGTACTGCCAGTCGTATATCAGGCCTTCCACGATAGCCTTACCTGACATGACTGATGCCCAGCCTACAGGGTCAAGTCCGTACCAGAGGTCATTCCAAGAGTACGTCCTGATCTGCCATGCCAACAGCCAAAGGTCGGTATTGATACTCTCCAGCTTAGTGACTACCTCGTTGGCAACATAGTACCGTTCTGCCGAGTTCAGCAGGTTCACCTTGTGTTTCTTGTTCACCGGATTGCCCTTCTCGTCGTAATCTGATACGTTGTAGCTGCCACTGGTCACCAACTGCTTCATGAACGGATAGAGGCTTGCCATTTGAGTGGCTGCATCTGTCAACTCATCAGAAATACTTCTCCAGCATAATACTCTGATTAGCTACAGTCCAAATAATACTCGAAAACTTCTTGATAATTATTACGTGACCCTTTCGCTTTTTACCGAATATCACTAAAGCAACTACCAATTAAAGTTTCGCTTGTCATTGCGAATTGTTTGTAGAGAAAATTTTGTTAACTTTGCTTTTTGGCGAGAAAATGTATAAGTACTTACACATTGAGTTTGAAAACATGTTAAACATGAATAATCTATTGCTTAAATGTGCTTGTTACTCAGATATTTTTTGTAAATTTGCATCAAGAAAAACAGTGTTGTATTATGGGTATCAGATTGAACAAAATATTGAAACAACTCAACGTTAGTACAGAGACCGTTGTTGAGTACTTAAAGTCTAAGCCTGGGCTGGAACCAGTAAAGGAAATGAATCCAAATACTAAAGTTACTGATGAACAATATGCAGCTTTACTTAGAGAATTTCATGGCGACAAACTAATAAAAGAGAGGGCCGATTCTATTTTTCCAGTAACAAGCAAGGAGCATAAGCCCTCACTTCGTATAACTAATGGACAAGGAGGCGATGATAAAGTTGCTGGCAAATCAGACATTGATGCTACCAGCCAATCTACACGACCCACGAAGAAAACAAAAGAGGAAAGGGAGGCCGAAAGACGTGCAAAGAGAGCAGAATGGATGTCAAAGACAAATAGCAGTCTTACAGAAGATAATATAACCCTCACTGATATAGTAGATAAAAAAACGATCGATGAAAATACATCTCAAAAGAAACTGAAAATTTTTCTTAGCGAACTTACATTTGTAAAAGACTGTATGACTTTTACAACGCATGGGGAGTCTTTTTCTTTTGTATATGAGGGGCTGCGTCCTTATATGAACTCATATAGAGAGAATCCTTTATTGGAGGCGACTTATATAGAGATTACTTTGGACTACAAAAACCATACCTTCTATTTTGAGGATTATTCAGCTTTCAATGTATTACACAGATTCTTGGCTGTTGTTGATGCAGACATGACAAGAAAGCGAAAGGAGTTGGATTCTAAGATAGGGGAAAATGTAGTTCCCAGTGCTAATAATGACAGAAATACACGTCAAGAATCAGTGGGAGTACAAGAGAAAAGTGTAATTAAGTCTGCAGAGGGGAATACTCAAAAGCCTTATCAGATAACTCTTAGCCAGCTGAGGTTTGAAGAGGGATGTATCACATATAAAAAGGGAACCAACACTTTCATTTTTCGCCATTTAGGTTTCTCCTCTGACTTTAATAAGCTCAAAAACGATTCTCGTATTAAAGATGTTACAACACAAATCACTCTTGACTATTCTAAAGGAACTTTTGATTTTGTAGATAAAACCGCTCTGCGTAAACTGGAGGATTTCAAGACGAAGGTTGACAATGATATGTTTGAAAAACATCTAAAGGACGTTGAAAGGAAAAAAGCTAAAGAAGAGAAGGAAAAAGAAAGGAAAGAGAAAAAGATTGCCAAGCGCCAAATAGAACATCGGATTCAATTCTCTGCTTTAAGATTTGGCTATGGCATAATCTCTATTATATACAAAAAGAATCGCTACGTTTACAGAGACAGCAAGATAAGGGACTACGAGAATGTCATAGGACAAGTATATGGTAGGCTTCCAAAAGCAAGAAAGAACGCTATAAAGACTTCTCTTGTCTGGGTGATCATTGATACTGAAACAGGAACTTTCTCCTTTAAGGATTTTGACATTCATAATTATATCAACAATCTAAAGGACAGTTTCTTGCCTGAAAGAAAGAATACGGAGGTTCGCAAAGAAATTCCGCCAAAGGTTGAGACTGTGCCACAAAAGTCATCCTCAGCATTGAAAACGATGACTCTTGGGGCTGGGAACATTCATTTTTACAATGGCTATTTCTTGATTTTCCACACGATAAAAGGAGAAGTTGACAATGCGGTTACCCCATTTAGGGTGAACGATGCAGATTCACATGAGATACTAAACCTTGTTCACAATTTCTTCGAACAACGATTCGAGCAAATGCGTATCATGGTGAAGTATGACGAGACGAAAATACTTGAACCTGCAAGATCAGACCTTTATCAACTCAATAAATACGTTAGAACCTTAAAGCGAAATCTGGATGTAAAAGGCGAATGGTGGGAGGAAGTGCAGAATGCTCGAAAGAGAACTTTTGGGCAATGTTTTTGTGAGCCAACAGATTCTGTAAAGAAAAGGTTTGTAAAGTCGAAGAACGAATACCTGTACAATCTTGCAAGCTTTCAAAATGACAGGAAACTGATTCGTGTCTATGAGATTAACCACGGCAAAGAAGAGGATGCTTTCATCTTTTCAATAAACATGTCTGATAACAGATGCGCCATTATCTTTGAAAATGCCTCAAAGGATTCCTCAACAACTACATGGGTATTTATAGCCAAAAACGAGGACTATGAGGCTTGCGTAAACTTGATGTTTAACTATTTTACTAACTATACAACAAATAACAAGCGCTTATCATTAAGAAAGACAGGAGCAAATCCGCCAGAAATGTTCAAGGCAGAGGATTATACTTTCATTGATCATAACGATTTGGGCCAATGGCTGAAAAAGTTGAATAGGATACTGGAGAACAAACCGCAGCCTTCTGATATTAAGTTCGTGCCTGGCATCAACATTCCGCAAAGTTCAGACACTCGCTCTGGTCATGGTGACGCTATTACCACAAAGAACCTTCACAACGAACTCATGCGCAAACTATACGACAGACTTTGTGGCGAGAGTGGCAAAGATAATGTTGGTACAGAAATTCATGTGGGAGCCAAAAGAATTGATGCCGTTGTTAAAGGTAGTGACTTCTACGATCTCTATGAAGTCAAGACGGCTCTAAACCCATTCGATTGTGTCACAGAGGCATTGGGGCAGTTGTGCCAATACGCCTATCTCTTCTGTCGTGATAAGATTGGAAAGATGGTCATTGCAGGTGCCTCAGAGCCGACAAGGGAAGTTGAGCAATATCTGGCAACGCTACGCAAGAACCATTCATTGCAAGTATATTATATAAAGGTATAATAGTATTTTTGTCGCAAGATCACAATCGTACATACCTCTTACAAACAAATAAACTCCATTCATGAAGAAGTATATCAATAATTTAGAAGAAAGTAAGGAATACTACATGGGGTTGGTCGTAGAATTTCAAAATACGTTCTATGACAATACGGACTATTTCTTTTTTATGTCAAGCGCCATAAACAGAGCAATGAATATCAATCGTGGTTTTATAACGCTGACTAAAGATGATAATTATTCTTGTGCAATCCCCCTAATGCGTTTGATGATTGATAATTGCATGCGCTTTTGGGGAATCACCTTAGTTGATGATAAACACGAATACATTAGAGTTTGGGGAAGCGGTGAGAGAATAAGTTCTATTAAGGACAGAAATGGATATAAACTTTCAGACAAACATCTGTCTGAATGTTTTGCTTTATTATATAGAGGTGTAGATAAAACCTATAATGACGCTTGTGCTTTTGTACATTTCTCGGAACAGAATTTGTATATTACAGCCAAAGTTGACAAACAGAAAGAAAGAAGAGTAGACCTAAGAATTGATGGGTATGACCACTTCCCAGAAACCACTAAAAACAATATAGACAAATGGATGCTCTACTTAAACAATGTTCTAATAGACACCATTCGTGCTATATCACAAACTTTTCTTACAGATATGGCGTATTACAAATGATACACTATTTCATCTATGCTTAACCCTTTCTGCCATTCTTTTGAAAACAAGTCATATCCTCCGACTTCGACTTTACCACCATTTAACCGATAGTTATATATACTCCATCCTAAATCTTGATCAGTAATTGTACTTTCACGCAGTTTCTTTAGGATAGCATTGCGAGGGAAGAAACGCTTGCCACGGCTAACTTCATCACCTTCTTTATTCTTCATTATCACTCGCCGAGGATGGAGTTTATACCCTTTCTTTTTAACCCATGATTTCTTAAAGAATGGCATTTCCTCTACCAACTGCTTTTCAGTTAGCCAGACTTCATCGGCCATTGCTTGAGCAAATTCCTCATTTTTCTTTAGTTCGCTCCTTATTGCGAAAAGAATATTCCATTTTAGTTGCCCATCCCAGCCCATTAGTCAAAACTTCTTATGTCCTCAAAATATAGGGTATCATTCTCTTGTATTATTCGCAAAATCTTGTTTCGCGAATAATACCATCTTCCGTTAGTAGGCCCGTCTTTATCAATGGTCACAATGTGCTTTCGTGGTAGCAGATAGCCATACTTACTTATCCAATCTTTGGAGAAGAATGGCCACATCTTAGACACTTCATCGCCAGTAAGCCAAGTTTCCTTTGGGCCTTCAAGTATTTCAACAGCAACCCGTTTAACCGTTTCCACCAAGTCATCCTTGGTCTTTTTGTCTAACTTATAGTAGATGTCGGCCATAACTTACATCCTTTTCCGCTTCAAATGCTTTTTATATGCTTCCAATATCGCTGACGACAATTCATCAGCCTCAAAAAATGGCACATCTACGCCGAATGCCTTACAGAGTGATTCCTGTTCTTCTTCACTACAGTCGTATAGCCAATTATTGCGAATCCACAAGCCGAGGGTAAAATGAAACTCAATAATGTCTTTAGCCTCAATGATAGCCTGTTTGTCTGTCTCACTAAGCATTTCGTCCAACTGATCAAAACACTCTTTCTTGTTTTTCGGACATTTATCCGGCTTCACTGTTGATTCAAAGCTTTTCATATATCATGTTTTTAAGTTTTCTCTGGAACTGTTCATACATTTATGAGCAATTATCTGCTGCTTGGAGGCAAATTTCCTATATAGATAGGAATAATTGTTATTCCTTGATTCTCCAAATCAGTAATTGGGCCTTCTATTTTCTCTGGCGTAAAAATTACTAAACATCCATAAGAAGGAATCTGTCCCATGTAGGCACTTAATTGGTTTATAGACTTTTGCAATAATGTAGGACGGACTTTCTCTAATAGTTTTATTTCAACAATATAGGGTTTGTTGTTGCAATTCAAAATGGAGCCATAATGTACTGAATCATCCGACAACTTGAAGTCAAGCCGACCATTACAAGTATCATCTTCTTTACTAAACTCGACATGATTATCAAATAGGTATAAGGCTAAATCTTTCTGCAACTGCCGTTCTGACAATCCCTCACAATACGAAATAGTCCTAAATCTCTCAACTCTATTTTTGTATCTATTCAGATTATAAAGAATAAGACTCTCACTTTTTAGATTATCAATCACATAATTAACAATAGGACGAACGTAATCCGTTTTGTATAAAATCATTCTATCTCCATGTTCATCAAAACTCCTATCCGTCCATGTGACTTCATTATAGTAAGGATTCAGGAAATTGCCCCTCGTCCTCTGTCGATTTCTCAAAAACTTGTAATATTGATAGCAATATGCCACATAGTATGCTTCACTATTAACAAAAAACTTGCTACTAAGAAAAGATTCTGACATGATGCATTTCTCAAATTCATCTTGTGGGATATTATACTGAAATACAAGATTATTCAATATTTGCTGACAAGCGGGTATCGACTCCAACTTGTCGAAGAAATGATCTGTAAAAGTGGTAAACATTATCTCAGACCCTTGCTGTAGATAGTGACTATAAGCAAGCTCTATTTTGTCTATTATGCTGTCAATATTCATAGAAGTCCTATCTTGGCATATTTATTCTTCAAACGGATAAGTTTCGTCATAAATGTCACTCAATAGTTTCTCTTTATAGAGCCAGTGGGCACCAGGTGCAATGTGCCTGGACTTATAGCCTTTCAGTTGAGCAGAAAGAGCACTGATAGATGTTTCCTCACCCTCATAGCTAATTTTACGATCCGAAATGATTGTAACGGAAATAGAAGGATCGTCTTTCCATACAAGAATATCGCCCTTCTGCATCCCCATTTCATAGAAGTTGAGCGGAGGACGATGCACCTGGGCCTTTGCCGATGCAGCCTTGTCGTCGTCGGTCAGGTCGTTCTGTATCTCGTCGCTCACTTCTTCCGTCACGTCAGTATGGTGGAACAATTCAAGAATGGCCTTTGCCTGTTCAACCTGAATACGGAAGAACTCACGGTTCTGATTGATGCGCTGCGGGGCAAAAGCGGTGTGCAGGGCTTTCTCAATCTTGGCGCAGTCGCCTTTCTTCACCTTACATGCAAACTGGCACTCAAAGGGAACAGGAACGCCCGTTGTATAGAGTTCCTTCATCCTTTTGTCTATATCTTCTTGCGTCGTCATGCCGATCTTTACAAGGCCAGGCATTACAGGATTGGTTAAAAGATAAACTATTCCGTATTCCATAATCTATGATAATTTAGGCTCATTCTTCATCAGCGAATTTGAAAGAACGGTTGAACTCTCCACGCAATGATACCTTTAGTTCTTTAATACCGGCCATTTCGCATGCCTTGAAGTAAGCACATGCAAACTCACCAAACTCATCGGTATCCATTTTACCGCGCATGTGGGTCAGCCAATCATCTTCCGTCAGTTGACTTTTTTCGATGATGTAGTAGGATTTGTTAGTTCCATTCTTAGTCTTTACCCATATCAGGTTCCCGTCCTTATCTACGCGCCACATTGTTAATGTCTGTCGATAGTCTTTAGATGGGTCTAATATATAGTCTTTCAACTCATCTTTAAGTTCTTTCTCTTTTTCCATAGTCGTAGTTATTTGTATAGTATTTATCTATTCCCTTTAGCCCTGTTATGCGTTTTGCACAACATTTGGCAGTTTTCTATATCTGTGCTGCCGCCCTTGCTCCATGCGGTCACATGGTCGGCATCCATTTCTTCCAGTTTCCAAATACGCTGACGGTTGGCATCGTGACCAATAGCGCAGTAGGGGCAATTGCTAACGCCCTCGGCCTTTGCCTTATCGGTCTGTTGCTGATACACTTTGCGCATGGTTGGCTTGTCGAACAAACGGACATTCAAGAGCTTTGTATCTTGACAGCCACCAA
>Ga0256404_1008418_pt1 | contig 15509 bp, 13 predicted proteins | sample RumenRJG_01DNA_FD_185990 | JGI IMG/M metagenome (GOLD analysis project Ga0256404, IMG submission 185990) | Bovine rumen microbial communities from Lethbridge, Alberta, Canada - RJG_01 | ecosystem: Host-associated > Mammals > Digestive system > Stomach > Rumen | place: Canada: Alberta | collected...
AAGGTTTTGTCGCAAGAACATTGTACCAAAAAAGGGGGTAATTGCTCTTTTCTTTGTAGAAAAGGCATGAGCCCTTGAAAATACTAAGGTTTTGAAAGAGTTAGTAGTGTAGGATTTGACACTACCTTATATAAAGAGAGGAACATTTTATGAACGCTACCACTATTCTGACCTTGTGCCTGATCATTATCTTCTTCGCAGTAATGATGACGATTGGTATCAGGACAAGAAAGCACGCCAGAGACGTGGCAGGATTCGTTCTGGGTTCCAGGTCCGTCGGACCGTGGCTGAGTGCTTTTGCATTCGGTACTTCGTACTTTTCGGCAGTTATCTTCGTCGGATACGCCGGACAGTTCGGATGGAACTTCGGAATGGCGTCCACATGGATCGGCCTTGGAAACGCCTTTATCGGCTCACTCCTCGCATGGCTGATTCTGGGAAGACGCACACGGATCATGACCAATCATCTGGACAGCCGTACAATGCCTGACTTCTTCGGCTCGAGATTCGGTTCGAAAAAACTCAGGGTAACGGCATCCGTTATCACCTTCATCTTTCTGATCCCGTATACGGCATCTTTGTACAACGGCCTTTCGAGACTGTTCGCCATCGCGTTCCCGGGCATCGACTACGCAGTCTGCGTCGTGGTCATGGCAGCGCTCACCTGCTGCTATGTCGTACTGGGCGGTTACATGGCAACCGCCACAAACGACTTCATTCAGGGCTGCATCATGCTGATCGGTATCGCGGCTGTCATCATCGCAGTACTGCACGACAACGGCGGACTCAATGCCGCAATGGAGACGCTGGCTACGGGAGAAAACGGAGGCTGGCAGTACGCTTCCTTCCTGGGAGCGGATCCTGTTTCCCTGTTCTTTGTCATCATGCTGACATCTCTGGGAACATGGGGACTGCCGCAGATGGTTGGTAAGTTCTACGCCATCACAAACGAAGACGCCATCAAGAAGGGCACAGTAATATCCACATTCTTTGCGCTTATCGTCGCAGGCGGATGTTACTTCCTCGGCGGATTCGGAAGACTGTATGATATCGATGTCGAAGTCGAAGGCTTCGATGCCATCATCCCGAGCATGCTTTCAACGCTGCCGGCAATCATCATCGGCATCATCATCGTACTGGTTCTTTCGGCATCGATGTCCACCCTGTCGTCACTGGTGCTCACCAGTTCTTCGACGATCACACTGGATTTCATCGCGCCGCTGAGCAAGCGCCCGATCAAAGAAACGACAAAGGTTGTCATCATGCGTGTATTCATCGCGGTATTCGTCATCATTTCAGCGTACATCGCGATCCGTCAGGCTCACGCGAAGAGCCTGTTCATCGCGCAGATGATGGGTATTTCCTGGGGAGCTCTGGCAGGATCCTTCCTTGCTCCGTTCCTCTACGGACTGTACACGAAGCACGTCTCGAGGCCGGCGGTGGCATGCTGCTTCATCTGGGCGTCCTTCCTGGAGATCATGCAGTTGTTCATTTCTCTGGGAATGCTGGATGTATCCGGCAGCGCGCTGCTGAGCTTCGTGTTCCGCAATTCTCTCTACTCCGGCGTATTCGCCATGGTCGGAGGCCTTGTGATCGTACCGATCGTGACATCGCTGACCAGAAGCGCGATCCCGGACAACACGGAAGAGATCTTCAGCTGCTACGCGTCACAGCGGACGGTCGGAATCACTGATAATTTAGGTAAATGATTATATAATGATTATATAGTATAAATTAAGGAGAAAACACATGACTCACTATTATCAGAAGGAAATCGAAACTGCACCAAGAGAAGAGATCCTGAAGATCCAGAACGAGAAGATTCGCAAGCAAATCAAGCATGTATATGAAAACGTTCCTTACTACAGGAATCTGATGGATGAAAAGGGCGTTAAGCCGGAAGACATCCAGTCTGTGGACGACATCAAAAAACTGCCGTTCCTGTCAAAGGCTGATCTGCGGGAAGCGTATCCGTACGGACTTCTGGCAGTCCCATTGAACGACTGCGTCCGCATCCATTCCACATCCGGGACCACAGGAAAGCGCGTTGTAGCATTCTACACACAGCACGACCTGGATCTGTGGAACGAGTGCTGCGCCAGGGCCATCGTGGCTGCCGGCGGAACGGAAGAGGATGTCGTCCAGGTCTGCTATGGCTACGGACTGTTCACCGGCGGTGCCGGGCTGGACGGGGGCTCTCACAAGGTGGGAAGTCTGACACTGCCCATGTCTTCCGGCAATACAGAACGTCAGATCCAGTTCATGATGGATCTGGGTGCGACCATCATCTGCTGTACACCGTCGTATGCGGCATTCATCGGGGAATCCCTTGCCGAAAGAGGCTATAAACCGGAAGACAATAAGCTCAAGGCCGGCATCTTCGGCGCGGAGCCGTGGACGGAGGAAATGCGCCGCAGTATTGAGGCAAGCCTGGGCATCAAAGCCTATGATATCTACGGTCTCACCGAGACCAGCGGCCCGGGCGTATCATTCGAATGCGAAGAACAAAGGGGTATGCATATAAATGAGGACCATTTCTATGCCGAGATCATCGATCCGGAAACAGGTGAGGTCCTGCCGGACGGCTCCAAAGGAGAGCTTGTGTTCACATCTCTGGACAAGGAAGCGTTCCCGCTGATCCGCTATCGCACCCGTGACATCTGCGTCCTCAGCCGTGAAAAGTGCTCCTGCGGACGTACCCATGTGAGAATGAGCAAGCCGATGGGCAGAAGCGATGACATGATGATCATCCGCGGCGTCAACGTGTTCCCAAGCCAGATCGAGACGGTGCTCCTCAACGAGGGCTACACGCCAAACTACCAGATCGAAGTCGGCCGCAAAAACAACACCGACACGCTGGACATCTATGTGGAAGCAGATCCCGCGAAGATCTCCGACAAGGTCGCCGATATCCAGGACATGGAATCCAGTCTGGCTTCCGCTATGCGGACCATGCTCGGCATAGGCCCGAAGATCCACCTTGTGCCGCCTAAGACGATCACAAGAAGCGAAGGCAAGGCCGTCAGAGTGATTGATAACCGTAAACTGCATGATTAAGAGGAGGGATAACAATGGCTATTACACAATTATCGATTTTTCTTGAGAATAAACCGGGACAGCTGCATGAAGTCGTTAAACGTCTTTCAGAGGCAGGCGTCAACATCCGCGCGATGACCATCGCGGAGGTCAGAGATTTCGGCATCCTGCGAATCATCGTATCCGACGTGGGCAAGGCCAAAGAAGTCCTTCAGGATGATCACATCATCACAACGACAGAGGTCGTATCCGCGATCATGGAGGATAAAGCCGGCGCGCTCTACGATATCCTGCAGGCACTGGAATCAGCCAATGTTAACATTGAGTACATGTACGCCTACACCGGTGAAGAAACGGGAAGCGCCAACGTCGTCTTCCGCGTAGACGACATTGAAGGCGCGGAAGCCAAGCTCAAAGAAGCCGGCGTCGAAGTCCTGTAATTACTCGATTTCGATGGTTTCGATGTAGAATTCCTTGCCGACTTCGGACGGGCCGCCCTGGCCGCCGCAGTAAGGACATTCGAAGCTGAGCAGCTGTTTGTCGAACAGCTTGCCGCATTTTTCGCAGCGCAGCTGCGGTTTGACAGTACGAAATTCAAAGGAGGCGCCCTCGCAGAGGGTGCCTTCTGCTATGATGCCGAAATAGGTCCGGATGGCGTCTCCCACATATCCGGAGTAGTCGCCGATGACCATATTGACTTTGAGGACGCGGGATCCGCCGTTGTCACGGCAGTGGGCGTCCGCGATCTTTACGATCTTCTGTGTGATGGGTAATTCATGCATGTGGACATTATAACACAGAATAGATTATAATACAGACGTAGGTTTCGCAGGATCAACAGGAAACATCCGAAAGGACACATCATGGACAAATTCGAACAATTACAAAACGATTACCGCAGTCTGGAAGAGCTGGCGGCAAGGTACTGCGCCGGCGGCAGAGAGGACGAGTTCCGCCGTTTTACGGAGGAATGTGCCGTCAGGATCTGGAGCAAAAACCTCAGCTGCGCGGAGGAATACTCGCGTGCGCTCGAAATCATCACGGGCAAAAGCTACAGCGCCGCGCAGATCGAAACGGTGATCGGATCCTTCCGCGGAGATGTGAAGGGACCCGCCGCGCCGGCGTTTTTCATGAATATGGCCGGCAACGATAAGGACATCGGAGCCTTTATCACAGGATTCAACAGCCTGCTCGTTTCCCTGGCGTCCATCAACGGCGACTTCAACCTGGGAGAAGCCAATGAGGTCCAGCGGATCATGTATGTGTTCTACAGTCAGGGCAAGTCCGGCGGCTACAGCGGGATTTTGAGCCCGGTCTTCGGAGCCATCGATGAGATGCTCGACTTCGGTTCCGACATTCTCAAACCGAAGCGACCGAGAGGAACCGGCGATCCTTCGATCCCGGACGCCTCGTTCGATCAGTCCCTGAGCGATTTCCAAAAGGAACTGGAGAATCTGACCAACATCAGCCGGCCGGGGGAAAGACCGGATCCTGCGCCAAACGGTACGCCGCGGGCAGGCGTGGACGGCCAGCCTCAGGAGAAGATGGCCGAAGCCCAGGAACCCCAGGTTCCGCGTAGCAAGGAAGAACTGGACAAGCTCATGGAGGAGCTGAACGAGCTCGTCGGCATGGAAAACATCAAGAGCGACGTCCGCAGCCTCATGAACTTCATCAAGATCACCAAGCTGCGCGAAGAGCGGGGCATGAAGAACTCCAAGGTTTCCTACCATCTGGTATTTACCGGCAATCCGGGCACAGGCAAAACCACCATCGCACGGCTGATCGCGTCCCTGTACTACCAGATCGGCGTGCTGCCGAAGGGGCAGCTGGTCGAGGTGGACCGGGGCCTGCTGGTCGCCGGCTACGTGGGACAGACCGCCATCAAGACCCAGAAGGTGCTCGACGAGGCCATGGGCGGCGTTCTGTTCATCGACGAAGCCTACTCTCTGGCGAACAACGAGCAGGACGGCTTCGGGCAGGAGGCCATCGAGACGATCCTCAAGGCCATGGAGGACCACCGGGATGAGCTGGTCGTCATCGTGGCGGGCTATCCGGAGCTGATGCACAAGTTCATCGACTCCAACCCGGGACTCTCGTCTAGATTCAATAAATACTTTGAATTCAAAGACTACACCGGCATGGAGATGCTGGGCATCTTCAAGATGTTCTGTAAGAAAAACGGCTATACCGTCGACGGCCCGACGGAGGAAATGCTCCTAGACCGGTTTGACAAGATGTACGAGAACCGCGACGAGAACTTCGGCAACGGCAGAACTGTCCGGAACATCTTCGAAAAGGCCATCGGTGCCCAGGCGGACCGGCTGGCGGCGATGGAGGAAGTATCCGCGGCAACGGATGATCAGCTTCGCCTTATCACGGCCGAAGATCTGGAGATCGGGTTTGCCGGCACGGAAGGCGTGAATCTGGGGGAAGCAGGCACAGGGGACGCAGACGTAGAGGATGTGAACATTGAGACCGCAATAGACGAATAAACAGGATGTGTGGCTTTTGCATAAGAAGCGAAATACCCGCAGGTGTCAGTGCCTGCGGGTTTGTAATTTTTTGTCAATTTTCGTTGACGAAAGCGCTCTTTGTGGATATAATATCTGTGTATGCTTTTAACTTCTAATAATACCTATTTCAGTTAAAAATATAATCTGTCCGGCAGCGGATCGACCGAAATCGGGCAGTGAATCTTGAAAACAGAATAACGGAAGGGAGGAATGATACCACATGGCAAGTGTAATCATTACGATAGTGGTTGGCCTGGCGGCCTTGCTTATTGGGCTGCTGGTTGGATATATATTACGTAAATCCATTGGTGAGAAGACAATCGGAAACGCCGAAACAAAAGCCAGAAACATGCTTTTGGACGCGGAAAAGAACGCCGAAAGCATCAAAAAAGAAATTGTATTAGAAGCGAAGGAAGAAGCGCAGAGGCAGCGCAACAGTGCGGATAAGGAAATCAGAGAAAGAAGAAACGAAATTTCCAAAGCCGAGAGGAGACTGAATCAGAAGGAAGACTCTATTGACCGTAAACTGGAGAACATAGAGAAAAAAGAAGAAAGCATTACAAACAAAGAAAAGAAAATCGAAAACAGACTTGCGGAACAGGATCGTGTTCTGAAGAAACAGCTCGAGGAGCTTGAGAAGATCTCAGGATACACCATTGACGAAGCAAGAGAAATCATACTGCAGAAGGTCGAACAGGAAGCGAGAAGTGACGCGGCAGTGCTCTACAAGGAGATCGAGAGCAAAGCCAAGGACGAAGCCGATAAAAAGGCGAAGGAGATCATCACCGGCGCGATCCAGAGATGCGCGGCAGACCATGTCGCCGAATCGACTGTATCTGTTGTGCCTCTTCCGAACGATGAGATGAAGGGACGTATCATCGGACGTGAAGGACGCAACATCAGAGCCATTGAGAACGCAACAGGCATCGACCTGATCATCGACGATACGCCGGAGGCGGTCATTCTGTCAGGCTTCGATCCTGTCAGAAGAGAGGTCGCAAGACTTGCCCTCGAGAAGCTTATCGTAGACGGACGCATCCATCCGGCAAGGATCGAGGAAATGGTCAACAAGTCGGAGCGTGAGGTCAATACGATCATCAAGGAGGCCGGCGAACAGGCAACTTTCGATGTAGGCATCCACAATCTGCACCCGGAACTGGTCAAGCTCCTGGGCAGACTGAAATACAGAACATCCTACGGACAGAATGTACTCAAGCACTCTGTCGAAGTCGCTCATCTGGCAGGCCTGATGGCCGGCGAGCTGGGACTGGATGTGACGCTCGCCAAGCGTGCGGGACTGCTGCATGATATCGGCAAGGCCCTTGACCACGAGCGCGAGGGTACGCATGTCGACATCGGCATGGAGGTTCTGAAGAAGTACAAGGAATCCGAGGCGGTCATCAACGGTATGGCAGCCCATCACGGCGACTACGAGCCAAAATCCGTAGAAGCGGTTCTGATCGCGGCGGCAGACGCGCTGTCAGCGGCCCGTCCGGGCGCACGGCGTGAAACGCTGGAGTCCTACATCAAGAGACTGCAGAAGCTCGAGGAAATCGCGAATACGACCAAGGGCGTCGAGAATTCCTACGCGATCCAGGCAGGTCGTGAGATCCGGATCATTGCGAAGCCGGATGAAGTGGGAGATGATTCCATCGCGCTTCTGGCTCGCGATATCTCCAAGAAGATCGAATCCGAGCTTGAGTACCCGGGTCAGATCAAGGTCAACGTCGTCCGCGAGACACGCGCTATCGACTACGCGAAGTAGAAGCAAAAGCCGTAAACGTTGGCGCCCTGTCAGGGGTACGGCAATACTGAGGACACAGAAGTTGGCAGAAGGAACACCTTCTGTCAACTTTTCAAATAAGAGCAGATGATTTATTTAGACAACAGTGCAACGACAAGACAATACGACGAAGTAACGGACGCGATGGTCCGCGCGATGCGGGAGGACTACGGAAACCCGTCGTCCCTGTATCAGATGGGCGTGGACGCGGAAAAGGCCATCAAGGCTGCGCGCCGCCAGGTGCTGGCGGCAGCGGGACGGTGCAGTTCCATCAGCGGGAAGGCCTTTGCCGCATCAGATTGGGATGTGGTTTTCACATCCGGCGGCACCGAAGCCGACAACATGGCGATCTTCGGTACTGCAAAAGCCCTCCACCGGCGCGGAAACCGCATTGTGACCACGGCTGTGGAACATCCGGCCGTTCTGGAATGCGTGAAGCGGTTGGAAGACGAGGGATTCGAGGTGATCCGAGTCGGCGTGGACGCCCGTTGTTATCCCGACATGGACCAGCTCGCCGCGGCAGTCGACGAGCAGACGATCCTGGTCAGCATCATGCACGTGAACAACGAGGTCGGCACCGTCATGCCGATCAGCGACGTGAAGGACATCATGCGTAAAAAAGGCGCACCGGGACTGCTGCACTGCGACGCCGTGCAGAGCTTCGGCAAGATGCCCCTGCCGGAAGAAGCGGATCTGATCTCGGTCAGCGGGCACAAGATCCACGGACCGAAGGGCAGCGGCGTGCTTCTCATGAACAGAAACACGGCAGGCGCAAGCGCGGGCGGCGGCTCCGGAAAAGGCGTCAGCATCCCCGCCTTTATCGTAGGAGGCGGACAGGAATCCGGACGCCGGTCCGGCACCGAGAACGTGCCGGCGATCATCGGCCTGGGCCGTGCGGCGCAGATCGCTGCGGACGATGGCGAGGTCAACGCCGGCGATGAAGACGGCGGCGCGTACCTGTCCATGGCGGAAATCGCGCAGATGCGGACAGCCCTGCTGGAAGGCCTTTGCAGTCAGATTGAAGACATCGAGCTCAACAGCCCGCAGGAGGCAGGTACGGCACCGGGTCAGTGCTGCCCCAGCGTGCTGAACGTGAATTTTAAGAATACCCGCGGGGAAGTGATCCTGCACACTTTGGAACAGGAGGAAATCTGCGTGTCGACAGGCTCGGCGTGCTCCTCCAACAAAAAGGGCCAGAGCCACGTGCTGGCGGCCATGGGTCGCTCGGACAAAGATATCGAAGGCGCGATCCGTTTCAGCCTGGGCAGGCTGAACAGCCCGGAGGAAGTGGACACAGTAGTCAAGGCCGTTGCAGCGGCTGTTGCGCGGTTCCGGCGGCTGGGAAGTTTCCGGTAGAGGTTCTGCAGGTCACATGGTGCAGCCGATTTCGGATTGTCGTAGTTTTTAGCATTTTTTTGCCTCAAAACTACGAATGCCGATGGCAGAGAGGCTGCTGAGACGGGTCCCGATAGGTGGTGGTCGTAGTTTTTGGACGTAATTTGGATCAGAACTACGATTTAGGATTGATACAACAGGGTGACCATAGGGTATATGAGGTCACATGGACAGAAGTTGACGCGGAAGTCGTAGTTTATGCCCACTTTTGGGATCAAAACTACGACAGTCCGAAATCGTAAAGGCTGAGAGGATAGACAGATGGCACAAAACGAATACATTTTCATAGTCAGATGCGGTGAGGTGGCGCTGAAGGGGATGAACAAGCCCTACTTCGAGCGCATGCTGCTGGAGCGCATCAAGAAACTGCTGAAGAAATTTGACGGAGTGAAGGCCTACCGACATGAGGGGCTGATTTACGTACGGGCGGAGAAAGTGCCCGGCGGCGCGGCGGAGGTGCCCGGCGGTGCAACGGCAACCGCAGATCCTGCAGCGGTGAAGGCGCGCAAGGACGCGATCATCCGTGAGATCGGCAAGGTGTTCGGCGTGGCGTCGATCAGTCCGGCCATGGAGTGCGAGAGCACGATGGAGGACATCGGACGTACTGCTGTGGAGTATATGATGGAGGCCATCGAGGAGCGCGGCGTGAAGACCTTCAAGGTCGAAGCAAAGCGGGCGGACAAGAATTTCCCGGTGAAGTCACCGGATATCGCGCGGCAGATCGGGGCGGCCGTCCTGAAGGGATGCAAGGTTCTGCGGGTCGACGTGCACAATCCGGATGTACGGCTCTTCGTGGATGTCAGACACGACAAGTCCTACGTGTACCAGGACAAGATCCCGGGCTTCGGCGGACTTCCGCTGGGGACAAACGGCAAGGGGATGACGCTGCTGAGCGGCGGCATCGACTCTCCGGTTTCGACCTGGATGATGGCCAAGCGCGGCATGCTGATCGAGGCAGTGCACTTCCATTCCTATCCGTACACCAGCCAGCGGGCAAGAGAGAAGGTCGAAGAGCTTGCCAGTCTGGTAGCGACCTACTGCGGCCGGTTCCGGATGCATGTGATCAATCTGCTGCCGATCCAGGAGCAGATCGTGACCAATTGTCCGGAGGAAGAAACGACGATTCTGGTCCGGCGGTTTATGATGCGTATCGCCGAGGAGCTCGCGAAGGCGAACGGCTGCAATATGCTGATCACAGGCGAAAACCTCGGTCAGGTGGCGAGCCAGACCGCGGAGGCCCTGGTGGTCACCGACGCCAGCGTGCAGATGCCGGTCATGCGGCCGCTCATCGGCATGGACAAGGTGGATATCATGGACCTGGCCCGGGAGATCGGGACCTACGAGAAGTCGATCGAGCCGTATGAAGACTGTTGCACCGTATTTTTGCCCCAGCACCCGGCTACCAAGCCAAGACTGGAACGGATTCTGGCCAGTGAATCCAAACTGGACTGCGAGCAGCTGATCAAAGACGCGATCGCGTCCGAAGAAATCGTAAATATACTTCCGCACAGAGACTGAGAGGCAAAAGCCTCCGTGCGGGGAGGAGGATATTAAGGAGAAACATAATGAAACGAATCATGTTAGGCAATGAAGCGTTCGCCAGAGGCGCCTGGGAAGCAGGCGTGAAGGTGGTCAGTTCCTACCCGGGTACGCCGAGTACGGAGGTGACAGAGACCCTGGCGAAATGCGGCGACGAAGTGCATGTTGAATGGTCGCCGAACGAGAAGGTTGGTGTCGAGGTCGCAGTGGGAGCATCCATCGGGGGAGCACGAGCGCTTTCCTGTATGAAGCACGTCGGACTGAACGTTGCGGCGGACCCGTTCTTTACGGCGGCCTACAACGGCGTGACCGGCGGTCTGGTCGTGCTGGTAGCGGACGACAACGGATGTCACTCCAGCCAGAACGAGCAGGACTCCCGTTACCACGGCAGAGGCGCCGGCGTCCCGGTTCTGGAACCGGCGGACCCGACCGAGTGTAAGGAATTCATGAAGCTGGCCTTCGATATGAGCGAGAAGTACGATACGGTCGTACTCATGCGCTCCGGCACGAGGATCTCCCACTCTCGCGGCATCGTGGAGGAAGGGGAACGCGTGGAGCACGCGGTAGTGCCGTATGAGAAAAACTTCCGCAAATATGTGGCCATGCCTGCCATGGCTCGTGTGAACCACGTCAAACAGGAGCAGCGACTCGCGCAGATCGCGGAGGATGCCCACGCCATCACGACCGGGTGTCTGGCGGAAAAACCGGGCGACGCCGGGATCCCGCTGAACCGCGAGGAAATGCGTGATCCACAGATCGGCGTTGTGACCAGCGGCATCTGCTATCAGTACGTGCGGGAAGCTCTGCCGGAAGCCAGCGTGTACAAGCTGGGGCTGGTAAACCCGCTGCCACTGCAGGACATTGCGGCCTTTGCAAAAAAAGTAAACAAGTTATACATCATTGAAGAGGGCAATCCGTTCCTGGAGGAACAGATCCGCGCAGCCGGCATTCCGGTGCACGGCGGCAAAGATTTGTTCACGATCCAGGGTGAGTACAGCGCCAATATGATTCGGAAGGCCTTCGGCATCGAACTGCCGGAAGCAGGAACCGAGAGCACCGATGCTCCCGGTCGTCCGCCGCTTCTTTGCGCGGGATGTCCGCACAGAGGCCTGTTCCATGTGCTCAGCAAGCTGAAGACAACTGTTATGGGCGACATCGGGTGCTATACGCTGGCCGCTCTGGCGCCGACCAACGCCATCGACTCCTGCCTTTGCATGGGAGGCTCGATCGGCATGGAACACGGATTTGAGAAAGCCACCGGCGACAGCCGAAATCTTGTCGCGGTACTGGGCGATTCCACCTTCATCCACTCGGGCATCACAGGTCTGGTGAACATGGTCTACAACGAAGCCAAGGGCACCGTCATTATTCTGGACAACCGTATCACAGGCATGACGGGACATCAGCAGAATCCGGCCTCCGGAAAGAACGCCAAAGGCGAGCCCGCGCCGGCGCTGGACATTGCCAATCTGTGCAGAGCCATCGGCGTGAAAAACGTGTTTGAAATCGATCCTTTCGAGATCAAAGAGCTGGAAGAGCTGATCAAAACAGAGACCGCGCGGGACGAGCTGTCCGTGATCATCACGAAGCGTCCGTGCGTCATGATCGTCAAGCAGACCGAAGCGCCGATGATGATCACAGATCAGTGCAAGAACTGCCGTCAGTGCATGAAGATCGGCTGTCCGGCCATCGAAATCAAAGACGGAAGACCATATATCCTCAAGGAAAGCTGCGTCGGATGCGGGCTGTGCGCGAAGGTGTGCCCGTTTGACGCCATCAAGAGCACAGGCGGAAAGGAGGACAAATAAGATGGAAAAAAGCATTCTTATCGTAGGAGTCGGCGGACAGGGAACACTGCTGGCCAGCGTCCTTCTGGGAAACCTGGCCCTGATGAAGGACTATGATGTGAAACTCTCCGAGGTCCACGGCATGAGCCAGCGGGGCGGTGATGTCGTCACCCACGTCAAGATCAGCGACACGGCGGTCGCCTCACCGCTGATCGAGAAGGGCGAAGCGGACATCATCATCGCGTTCGAAAAACTCGAAGCGTACCGGTGGCTGCCGTATCTAAAGAAAGACGGCGCCATGTACGTCAACGAACAGCAGATCATGCCGATGCCGGTCGTCCTCGGGCAGGTGGAATACCCCGCGGATATTGATGAGGCTCTCGCGAACGCAGCGCAGACGCTGGTGAAATTCGATGCGCTGGCTCTCGCGGAAGAAGCCGGAAGCAGCAAAGCCGTCAACGTCGTTCTGCTCGGCGCGGCCTCCAAGGCACTGCCGTTCACGCAGGAAGAATGGATGGAAGTCATCGAGAAGTTCGTCAAGCCGAAGTTCGTGGAAATGAACAAGGAAGCCTTCGCGAAAGGACAGGCAGTATAAGACAGACGGAACAGAAGGAGAGAATGAGATAGATGTCAAAGAGCAAAGGCAAGGGCGCCGGAAATCTGGTCAGTTGGATCCTTATCCTGGTCTGCGCTATTGTGTTCTGCGGAAGTGCCGCGCATTTACTGCTGTATGCCAAAGATAAAATGGACGCAGAAAAGGACTTCAAACAGATCCGGGAAGCTGCCCGTGATCTGTCGGATCTTTACGCGCAGAACCATGATCTGATCGGATGGATCCAGATCAAAGATACGAAGATCGATTACCCGGTCATGCAGACGCCGGACGATCCGGAATTCTATCTGCACGCGGATTTCAAAGGGGAGTATTCCGCGTCCGGAACTCCGTTTATGGACGCCATGAGTGCGGTCAAACCGCGGGAAATGGTCATCGAGGGGGAGAATTATCAGCTGGAAACGACCTGGAACTGGCTGATCTACGGACACAATATGAAATTCGGGACCATGTTCCACGACCTGCAGGAGTACGACTCACAGGAATTCTGGGAGAAGCATCCGACCTTCACCTTTGATGTCTACGACCCGGAAACAGGCAAGACGGACAATGGCGTTTACGAGATCTTCGCCGCCAGCCGTTCGCAGATCCGGGCCGAGGATTCCGACGCTTTTAAGTACTACCAGTACGCCGGCTACTCCGACGAGGAAACCTTCAATGAGTACATTGCGGGCGTCAAATCAGAATCCAGTTATGACACCGGCATCACGCCGCAGTACGGCGATCAGCTGGTGACACTGTCCACCTGTGCCTATCACACAAACGAGGGGCGTATGTACATCGTCGGAAGGCGAGTGGAGTAATCGTCTACTTTACCAGCGCGGGCTTGCCGGGCGTCTTGGGGATGCCCATGCGGACGGACTGGAAGTCGTCGTCCATGCAGGCCTGGTTGGCTTCCATCTTGCCGCGCAGGGTCATATAAAGAGCAACATCGGTGTCATCCCAGCTGTAGGCGTTTGCGATCAGGCGGCGGATCTCATCGCAGGCCTTGCGGAAGGCAGGCTCCAGTCTCTGATCGCAGGCGCAGACATACCAGCTGTCTTTGGTTTCGACGACCGGCCAGTTGAGCGGGAAGCCTTTGATCAGGGAGACGCGCACCGTGATGTCGCCCTGCACTTCGATGCCGGTACCGGTCAGTTCCCCGTCTCCCATGGAGGCGTGGATGTCGCCCATCTGGAGCATGCCGCCCTCGACTTCTACCGGAAGGTAAACTGTGCTGCCGGCTGTGATGACGCTGCAGTCCATGTTGCCGCCCAGTTCAAAGGCATAGCCGCAGCCGACGGAGCCCTCCGCCGGGGTGGTGCCGATGACGCCCACCATCGGCTCGACAAACCATTCAATATCGTTGAAGCGGGTCACGCCGTTTTCGATCGGCAGGATCCGCGTGCGGATCTCGTTTTTATCCTGGAAGGGACCGCAGTGGTCGAATGTGCACACAACGCCGTGGTCGTTCACATCGATATCCAGGATCTCCACCTTGAGCACGTCGCCTTTGGCGGCGCCGCTGACAAAGACAGGACCTGCGGCAGGGTTGGAGTATTCCAGATTGATATCCCCCATAGGGAGTTCTTCCTGCACCGCGTTTCCAAAGCAGTCTTCTGCCCGGAACACCAGGGTTTCACCCGGTTCGATGGTTGCTTCTGCGCGATTGTCTTTTGTGAAATTCAGTACGGATTTGTCAATGATTTTCATGTTCTGGTCACCTCTTCCTTGTTTCATTGCTTTAATTCAGTATAACAACCTTGTACAGAGAATTCAAGTTTTCACACCTGAGCGCATAGGGTATAATAAAGAAAGTCAGAGAGGAGTATAAAAGCAATGCAGATGATTTTATTGACCGGAGGTGCCGGTTTTATTGGATCCCATACAGCTGTGGAATTGCTGGAAGCCGGATACGAAGTGGTGATTGCTGACGACCTGTCAAACAGCGAACGGGATGTGATCGGCCGGATCGAAAGAATCACAGGCAAGAGACCCGCATTCTATGAGATCGATGTCAAGGATACGGCCGCAGTGGAGGATCTGTTCGTCCGTGAGCAGGTGGACGCAGTGATCCATTTCGCCGGATTTAAGGCCGTCGGTGAATCCGTGGAAAAGCCTCTCGCCTATTATCGGAACAACCTGGACACGGCGCTGACGCTGCTGGAAACTATGAAGCGGCACGGCGTCAGACAGTTTATCTTCAGCTCTTCGGCGACGGTCTACAGTCTTGTGCAGGACGTACCCTTCACAGAAGAATCCGGTCCGCTCGGCTGCACCAATCCTTACGGTTGGACCAAGTACATGATCGAGCAGATCCTGCGGGACGCCTGCGCGGCGGATCCGGAAATGGCGGTAGTGCTTCTCCGGTATTTCAATCCGATCGGGGCACACCCGTCCGGGCTGATCGGGGAAAAACCAAACGGCATCCCGAACAATCTCATGCCGTATATCACCCAGGTCGCCTGCGGCATCCGTCCGCAACTGAACGTGTTCGGCGATGACTATCCGACCCCAGACGGCACGGGCGTACGGGACTACATCCACGTGGTGGATCTGGCCAGGGGCCATGTAGCGGCCCTGCAGTACGCCGGGCAGCATCCGGGCTGCGAGACCTTTAATCTGGGAACCGGACATGGCTATAGCGTACTCGACCTGGTCAGGACATTTGAAAGCGTCAATGACGTACCGATTCCTTATGAGATCACCCAGCGGCGGGCCGGCGATATCGCTGCTTGCTACGCGGATACCGCAAAAGCCGAAAAGGTTCTGGGCTGGAAGGCGGAAAAGGGCATTGAGGAGATGTGCAGGGACGCCTGGAACTGGCAGCAATCGCAAGAATAAGACACGCGGAGATCATACAC
>Ga0256404_1008421_pt1 | contig 15503 bp, 9 predicted proteins | sample RumenRJG_01DNA_FD_185990 | JGI IMG/M metagenome (GOLD analysis project Ga0256404, IMG submission 185990) | Bovine rumen microbial communities from Lethbridge, Alberta, Canada - RJG_01 | ecosystem: Host-associated > Mammals > Digestive system > Stomach > Rumen | place: Canada: Alberta | collected...
CCACGGTATTCATGCCGGCAGAGCTCCTCTCGCGGAAATTTCCGCTGGTGAAGAGAAAATGCTTCACGACAGACTACAGCTACATCAATAAAATCAGCAGTTCTCTCCAGATAAAGAGGCTTCTCTCATACATTAAGTGCAGTACCGGATATCCCGCTGACTGTATCTATGAGGATCTGATGCAGACATCGGAGAACTCGCATCTCATCAAGGCACTTGGCCTCTCCTACGTCCTTCCTGGCAGCGGAACCGTGGAGCAGCCATGTGATGCCGGTGCCATTGCCGCTGTCCTCTGCAGCCGTCTGGCAGAAAGGATTTTGGACAACATCAGGTATCTCAAATCCCTGCCTGAAGGATCCTTGGTATGCATAGTTGCTTACTCTGAGAAGATTCGGGAGGCCTGGGCGGGGGAGCTTTTAAAACTTGGAAATTACCGGACAGAAATCAGACTGCAGGAGGAAGGAGGCAGCAGCGCAGAGGCTTTCTTCCTCTCCTGCCGGGATGTCATCAGCTCTCATGAGTATGTCTGCCTCCTCTGCGACAGAGACAGCGCACCGTCGGATCCTCCGGTCAGGGACAGGTTTTTCGCGGAACACTGCATGTCGTCACTGCTGTTCTCCAGGGAATATGTCTGGAATGTCATTAATCTGTTCAGAAAAAATGAAAGGCTTGGCATCCTTATGCCTTTTGTCCCGATGTTCTCTGAATGGCCGCAGAAAATCCTGAATGATGAGTGGGGCAGCTGCCGGGAAAAGGCGTTGGAGATTTATTCAATGCTGCGTCTCTCTGTCCCATTTGATGAGCACCCGGTCGCTCCGTGGGGCGGAATGTTCTGGCTGATGGGCAGGGCAATGGAGGCTCTTTACCGGCACGTATCTGGAGGTGATGGGCATTGGGCAGGAGACGGCGGAGCGGAAGATGCCCTTCTCCGCATGTATCCCATGATCGCGCAGGAATCCGGCTTCTTTTCGGGCTGCATCTGTCCGAAAGAGCTCGCGGGATCCGAGTTTTCGAATCTGTACTTTAATCTGCAGAAATACGGTGCAGTTAAGATTGAGGCCGGTCGCGTCCACTTCTCTGATGTAAAAAATGTTTTCGGACTTTATTTGAGACGAAAGCTCAACAGTATGTTTCGTGGTAGCGGTAAGTCATGACGGCTAATACGCACAAATTTAATTCAGCTGTAAAAATATTGGCGAAGAGGCTGCTTGAATTTTTGCTCTAAACGAGAACAGAGCACTATCTGCTGAATGCATCAAAGTGCGCCATTTGTCGATAGAATCGCTGACTCGCTTGGAACGTTTCATAAGTATTATTAAGAGTCTATTCACACTCTCTTATAACTGGTAGTACTGCCGTCATCGGCATAAATCTGAAGATAGGATGAGCTGCCAATGGCGTGTTTGCAGACCAGACTATAAGTGCCTGATTCTATAAAAGCTAAAATTTCCCAGTTCTTCAATAAATTCCAGTTTTGGATTTGAGTTCAATTCTTTGGATGATGGCTTCTGTATGGCAATATAATCAGCCGGGAAGCTGCTGAAATCATAATTTCTTGCATTCACTCTGATTTTTATCCAGTCCAGACCTCCGAGCGATATGCTTATGTCAGGCTCCGCATCATCGGCCACCACTGCCAGGTGATCGAAGCGGTTGTATTGCTCAGGATTGTCGAATTTTGAGTAGAAATTTTTATACATGTAAGGATCAACGTAATGTGACGTTGCATTCATGACCTTATGCCCGCCCGCGAAAAAAATATTCGCAAGCAGCGGGTAATCTCCCATGACCAGGATTCTTCCATCGTATTTTAGATTTTCATGGGCGGCAGAGCGGATCTGCTGCGGGAGCGTTACCTGGACGTATGACGGAGCTATGATGATCGGATTCCAGAATAATGTTACCGGCAGCACGAACAGCAGCAGGGCGACTGTAACGTATTTTATCCGGTATATAAGTATAAGATTGACCGCTATTATGAAAAACAGTATGCAGATGAACTTGGATCGATAATCTGCTGTCAGATTATTGACAAGCTCCTGCCTTCTGCAGAAAAAAATTATAAAAGGCACAAGGCTCAGAGCGAAAATAATAAACTTATGCCTGATGCTGCTCTGAACTTTGCTCCGATATAGAAAAGCAAGCAGGATTACTGAAGTGAGGCTTATTCCTATAATGGATCTGTAAGGCTTCGATCTGTTGAGCAAGGTCAGCTTGCCGATGATTTCAGGAAGCCCGATGTATTCATAGACAACGAACAGAATCAGCAGCGCAAAATTGAAAATGACTATGTAATTGATTCTGCGATAATATTTGAATGCATAGTACAGAATGAATATACTGATGGGAATGAAAAGGCTGATATAGCTCTGGGCCTCGCAGAAATTGGCATAAAGCTCATGACGGCTTGTAATTGGAAACAGCCAGCCTCTGACGTAATTATAGTCCCAGTCCGTCAGCGGAAATCCGCCGTATACCCTTCTCTGACCAGGATAAGCTGAATTCAGCATTCCTGCGATACCGTCCGAGTTGCGGGAATACCAGTCAAAAATCAGGCATGCTGCAAGCAACAGCGTGTAAATGATGAATATGCAGTTGAATTTTGAAAAAAACTTAACACGGTTGTTAATGCAGTATCCTGTGTAGGTGGCAACTGAAATCATGACTATCGGTATCAGCCTGGGAAGATAAAGCTGCAAAATGAACCATGAGATTAGAAGCCCGGTAAAGATGGCCAGTGTCAGGCTTTTGATGGCATTTGTGCTTTTGAGTGCAAGAATGGCGAGGGAGACTGCCATGCACGCTGTACCGACATGCAGTATCGGCCAGTTTGACCACACTACGCATTCCGGAGCAAACGTCAGCAGCAGTGCAAGGCTGAAATTAAAACAAGGCTGTCCTGGGAACAGTAAGTTAAGAAGAAGCCATATGCCGTTCAATCCTGTAAACACAGGAATCCACCAGTCCCAGGCAAGCGCCCTCCTGAGGTCGAAGGCAAAGAATCCCCACAGATTTGCCTTGGCTAAAGTGGACAGCTCACTGGTAGGCACTCCCGTGTCATGAACGACTGACATGTCTTTGGTGGTCGGCCCGAGATTTGGGTTGACTCTCGGATTGTTATTCTGAAACTGTCCTATGCTGAGAAGCGTATTGACAGCCCATTCATCGGATCTTATGCCCTGCGGATGTCCGATAAGGACTTTTTCATCCATGGAAAGCAGGCCCTGAACATGGCTTTTGATATTGGTTATGCTTGATCCTGAGACCCCGAAAAGAATCAGCAATAAGAACAGCTCTGCCTGAAACAGAATTATTATTTTGGTTTTAGAAAGAGCAAAATTCATGTTTGTCCCTTTTTTGTCAGGAGTTTTTGCAAGAATCAGTTTTATGTCAGATTAATACCGGTGTCGCACAACCAGGATGTATTTTACGCTGTTTTGACGATATATGCCTGCTTAAGATTACTTTGCAACTCCGGCAGAAGTTGGCTCAATCCTGTAGAGCTCCAGGTTCACCAAATTATATATTGGGCCGTCCGACGCCATGAGAGTGCACTTGAAGGAGAGCTGTTCCTTCTCACCGGAGACATCGAGCATTCCGACGACCGTAATCTCGCCTTTCTTGTCAGGCCCCTTCTCGTCGGTGTAGCGCACGCGGCCGCTTCCTGCCCTTGCTGTGAGGTAGGTGCCGCAGTCAGCCTTCGCCTTTTCCCGCTTTGACTCAATGAGCTTCCTGGCCTCTGCCGCGTGATCCTCTACGGTCTTCTCAACGGGCTCTGATTTCTGTGCTTCCGCTCCTGAGTTTTCCTTCGAGCACCCAGCAGGGGCAATGAGTAGCGAAGCAAGCAGAAAAGCTCCCAGGATCTGCACTTTATTTCTCATTTTTGTTGTCTCTTCAAAGTTTTGCATGACAAACCATAATAATATATCAGACCACGGGATTTTGCCGTCCTGTATTCAATGTTTTTACATAGTGCGGCAGGAGTCAATAATAATATGAATAACTGTTTCCATCTTACCAGGGCTGCGGCAGCTGTTGCCATGATCTTCACCTCTTCATTCCTCATCTCTGGGTGCGGCGACAAGCCTGAAGTCTTGGAAAAGTCAGTTATCTCATACAGCACGGTAGGGAACTTCGCATCATTCAGCACCAACGCATGCCTCTATGACAGCGCCTGCGTCTTTGCCTGGAAGGTTGACGGGGACAGTGCCGGATCCGAGAGAACCATTTCCCAGATCATGAAGCGCCCCGGGAGCCACTCAGTAAGCCTTACGGTTACCAAAGACAATAAGACGGTTGCCGATCTCTCTGAGAACTTCATGACCGACGCAGTTCCGGAGAGCGCTGAGAAGGCTCTTTGGAACTCGCCTGTTACGGCGCTCAAGGGCAGCGCAGCCGAGAGCAGTGATTCATCTTCGAAGGAGGAGCCTCAGGCACCCTCTGCAGAGGAGACTCCTGCTCCCGCTCCTTCAGAAAATGCCGGTGCGGAAAGCGCAGTTGCCGAGCCCGCCCCTGAGCCGAAGGCCGAGGAGCCCGCACCTGCCGCTGAGGCTCCTGCTCCAGCTCCCGAGGAGAAGAAGGCGGAAACATCTCCTGAGACCAAGGCTCCTGAGCCTGCTCCGAAGAAAGAGGAGAGCAGCTCATCCTCAGGTGACGGCAGCTCCTTCACTGTCGATTTCGGTGACATGTTCGGTTCTGACTCTTCATCATCTGATTCCAGTGCCGAGGCAAAGACCGAGGAAAAGGCTGAGCCAAAGGCAGAGGAGCCGAAGCCCGAAGAGCAGCCCAATACTGAGGAGCAGAGCGCTGAGTCCCCCAAGGCAGAGGAGCCCAAGTCTGACGCCGCTGAGCCTGCCGCTGCAGCTGACGCGGCCGCAGCTCCCACGGAGGATTCCGGCAAGGCTGAGGGCAGCGCGGAAGGCACTGCTGAGAGTGCGCCAGCGGGCGATGCTGTCACACTGAATGAGCCTGCAAAGGAAGAGCCTGTCAAGGACGATGCAGCTCCTTCCTCTGAAAGCAAGCATGCTGATGCCACTCCTGCACAGGATACCGCCGCAGCCCCTGCTGAAAACAAGGATTCAGCAGCAGAGGCCCCTGCCGCAGAGCAGAAGGACGGGACCAAGGATGCAGCAGCCGAGGCTCCAAAGAAGGATGACGCCGCCAAGGCTGAGGAGAAGCCTGCTGATACCGCTGTACAGACTGACGATTGGCTGAAGTGGTAATCATTGTGCCTGTCATGCCATGCGGTTCCTTTGAGCGCGTATAGCTGGCCGCTCTGAGAATGCTTCATCTGCAGCAGTCGGCCCTCTTTTGTTTTGACATTTACTTCTTTCTGCCTGTCATTGAAATGGAAAATGTCAGGCAGTTATACCAGACACAAAGTAAAGCAACGCCTGTTCCTATCTGTAAATTAAGTCTGATTGAAATATAATAAAGCACTTAATCAGTCTTTTTATCTGGAGTGTTTATGGACAAAATTGCGGTGCTGATCCCCTGTTACAATGAGGAGCAGACTGTAGCCAAGGTCGTTTCGGATTTCAGAAAGGCACTTCCTGATGCCGCAATCTATGTCTACAACAACAACTCAAAGGACAGGACTGTCGAGGAGGCTCTCAAGGCCGGCGCTATTGTCAGGAACGAGTACCAGCAGGGCAAGGGAGAGGTAATCAGGCGCATGTTCCGCGAGATCGAGGCGGAGTGCTATCTGATGGTTGACGGAGACGACACCTACGAGGCCTCTGATGCTCCGAAGCTCTGCGCAGAGGTCTTAGAGCGCCAGGCTGATATGGTAGTAGGTGACAGGCTTTCCTCCACTTACTTTACCGAGAACAAGCGCCATTTCCATAATTTCGGCAATTCCCTGGTACGCTTCTCGATAAACCATGTCTTCCATTCGGACATCAAGGACATCATGACCGGATACCGCGCCTTCAGCTATGATTTCGTGAAGACGTTTCCTGTGCTCTCAAGAGGCTTCGAGATTGAGACCGAGATGACCATACACGCGATAGACAAGCGCATGAACATCAGGAATGTAGTAATCGGCTACCGCGACCGTCCTGCCGGATCCGAGTCAAAGCTCAATACTGTATCTGACGGAATAAAGGTCCTGCTCACCATCGGCAGGATGTTCCTCCATCACCGTCCGCTGGAGTTCTTCAGCATCTTTGCCGGAATCCTCGCGCTGATTTCCATCTGCTTCTTTATCCCTGTGTTTATTGGCTACCTGGACACCGGGCTCGTCAGGAAGTTCCCGACGCTGATTGTCTGCTCCTTTACCATGATGGCTGCGCTGCTCTCTTTCTTTGCAGGCCTCATCCTTTCTGTGATCAGGAACCAGTCGCTGCAGAGCTTTGAGCTTAACCGCACGTCCGTCCATGCAAGGTTCGTTGAGCTTCAGAAAAAACGGCGTCCCGAGTAAGGACATGCTTTTCCGAAACTTTATTCATTATTTTGTGAATTTTCTGTAAAATGTATGGCGCATTATGCAATAATACGCAGGTAGCGTCATACCACAGCCTGATATCAACTTCATCTTATGATAGCCGCATGCATGTTATGACCTGTATGGTTATCTGTTCCGCAGCATAGCAGCCTTAGACCGGCTGCTCCTGTCCGCAGCATAGCCTTAATGTCTTACAAATAAAGGAATATTGAACGATCCTGCTCTAATGCTGGGATTTTGTGCGTTATGAAACTTGTTACTGCGGGAAGGCTGAAAGTCTTTCATCCTAAAATACTTCTTTTTGTCTTTGTCTTTATTACAGTTTCTGTCAGTGTTATTCTTTTCCAGACAACAAAAGCAAACCATACTGGTAATTTATTACCGAAGTACACTCTGAGTGTTGACGTAAAAAGCTTAGGATGGGTCCAGTCATTTAATTTTGTTCATAGCTGCCTGTCTTCAGACAGCGATTTCTTATGCAAGCCAAAAAATGAACCGGTCAGAATTTTTGCTGGTGTTTTCTCTACTCTTAATTTGACATCAGACGTGACGCCTGGTACTTACCGTGGGATCGGGGTTAGGATTAATGGTAATAAAGACAATTTTTTTTATGTTAAATCCATAAGGCTGCAGGGGAAAACAGTTTTTGACGGTAAGAATTTTTCGTTATTCAAAAACGTAAAAGGAATGAAAATTTCCAGGGACATTAAAACAAACCTGCCTGTTTTCAATATTTTATCCGATTCTGCCTCATTTGAGCTTGACTGCAGCTTTGCTGTAACTAATGGAACAGCAGTTAAATACACCAACGCAGTGCTTTTCTCCGTGCTCTTTATTTCTTTAATTATGCTGCTTTCTATCTTTGGAAAATCAGGGCGCATGGCAGGAGTTTCACCAGATTCCGAGCGTAACGCGGAAGGGCTCCGGGGAAATACGCAGCGGTCAGATGCCGGGAATATATATTCACCTCGAAATAATAAACGACATAAATTAATCTGTGTGTGGGGGGATTCACAGGAAAGCAGCTCAGGTGTGAAATCAACAGTTCTTCGAATCAGCCTTGTTGCGCTGGTTTTTGATCTGCTGTTCCTTATCCTCTCGGTTTGCGGACAGCTGTTCCTCTTCAATGAATTTTCTGTTGTCCAGGCAACTCCTGACGGAGGCAGTTTCAAGGTTGAGGTTTCAGATTCACGTGATTTCAGCTATACGATAGGAAGCGCGAGTTTTTTGAGTGGCAGAAGCACGCTTATCAGGATTCCGGAAAGGTTTTCCAGTGTCAGGATCATTAAAACATCCGAAGATCAGCCAGATTCGGTGGGATTCAAGGTAACAGCGACTGATGGAAGCTGCGGGGTAAACGGCAGATCGCTTGAGTCAAACGGAGCTCTGGCCTGCAGCCTCGATGGTGATGGAAGGCTGTACATCAATCTGGCTTCTCATAATGCAGTCTCCGGTATCTTCCTTGCGGCTCTGGCGGCGCTTGCGATTGCCGCTTTCATGTATCTTGCGTTCAGGTTTATTGAGTTCAATTCGGCTGTAAGGATGATGCTGATATTCATCATGATTTCAGCATACATAACCGGCGAGATCTGCATGAATATTGAATCCGACAATGTCATATTTTACCGGAACTACCTGCAGCTCCTTCCATATGTCGGGCTTAAGAATATCTGTCTTATCCTCTGCATATTCCTTCTGGCAGAGCTCTCATTCTCCCGCGGATTTATCTGTTCCGGAACTTTTCTTCAGGTCCTTCTACTGACAATTGTCTACATTGCCATAGACTGGGGAGTATCCAGCAGCTTCGGGATGAGGGCTGATATCAGAACCATGATGAGCCACAGCGGAGCAAATAACTCCACATTCCTGGTCTTCGCGAAGGCTTTCTTCCGTACATCCCATGCGTCATGGATGGTACTCGTAATGGTAGCTGACTGGATAATCATGGCTTTGTCGTTCAGGAGGAGAGAGAGTCACTCGCTGAAGAAATACCTGCTGCTGATTCTCGTCCTTAACTGTATCCCTTTTCTCAAGGTTTATGAGAACTTTTATACTGAAAGCGGGTATCAACTCAGACAGGACATTTTTGATATCCAGGGCGACACCTTGCATGAGCAGAAAACTGTATATACCAGTTCTTTTTCAGAGTACAGCTGGAAGCCGGAGTATCAGGTTATAGACGGACTGAACCGCAGGAAGAACGTAGTCATTGTTCTCGTGGAGTCGCTGATTAACGCATATTCCCACCATTTTAGTGGGCTCAGGGGATATATGCCGAACATGGATGCTCTGGCAGCGGATAACGTATCCTTCATCAATTACCATGCGACCGGGGTGGAAACAGTTCCTGCAACCTATTCGCTTCTGACTGGCAAGCTTTTTTTTACTGAGCTTGACAGTGCTTCAAGAGATCTTCATTTCGAATACGATGAGGCATTTCCCAATCTGATGAAAGCTGAGGGGTACTCCACCTATGCAATCTCCTCTTCTATGGATTTCGGCGGGCTCGATGAAATATATAGGAACAGTGGTTTTGATCATATCTACGATACCAATGATCCTGCATACAATGGAGTACAGCGTTATCACTTTAATTCTGTGGCCGACGGTGTGCTACTTCAGCACGCAGCTGAACTTATAAAAGGATTTGATCAATCAGAAAGGCCTCATCTAACATTTATTATGACAGCATCCAGCCATAATCCTTTCATCAACCCAGAGACTCGTAAACAGGGGTATGCTGAGGTCATTTCATATGTTGACAGGGAAATAGGCAAGTTTGTCAGAAAACTTGAGGAAAACGGATTCTTCGATAACGGAACTCTGATAATAACTGGAGATCATTATCCTCCAGGAATTGACTTTGCTCCCGGTGAGGTTAACAGGTACGGTGAAGATGTGAACCGTGTACCGCTCATCGTCATAGATCGGGATCTTGGCAGGCAGGTTTTCCAAACAGTGCTGGGTCATGACTCGTTAGGCGTTATTATTGAATATCTCAATCTCAAAAAGGTAAAGAAATATGAGTACCAGGTGATCCCTTTCTGGAAGCCAGATGAAGGCAGAAATGCAACGGTATTGTGTCCGATTCTCTATCAGAGCGTTAACCTGGTCGGAGGGATACGGGTAAGCGGACCTAATGGCGAGCAGGGGATTTATGATGCGAATGGGGACAAGTCGGAATTTACCAGCCATTTCCTGGATCCGGAAAGCGAAAAGGAAATAGCCGGCAGGGTAAAATGGTTCAAGAGGGAGGAGTAATTCAAGCGTGCAGGCGCTGAGTTTCCGTATGGCAGCGCCTGTTCCTCAGCAGCCATTTTTGCTGCGATTCATTCGTCTTGGCCGCCAGCAGGCCGGTGATTCCTTAAGGGGCACCCTGCCTGCTGTTCGGAATGAACCTCATTGCGGCAGATTTTATTTCCCTATAATCATACTAATCATATATGAATTATCCATCAACAGTGCTATAATCCGTTCAAATTCATTACATGGAGTTGAATCATGGCAGAACTGTCTAATGATCAGAAAAAGAAGGCAAGGACGCGCACCGCGATACTCTACGGCGCCGGCCTTGTCCTCGGCGCGGCCCTCGGCTTTATCGAGAACAGCGCGTTTGTCGAGACGATGGACTTCATAGCACTGGTGTTCACGAGGCTCTTCAAGTTCATCGCGATACCTGTTATAGCGCTCGCGCTCATAACGACGCTCGCGAAGCTCGGCAAGGGCTCGAACTCCGGCGCCATATTCGGGCACGCGGTGTTCTACACCCTTCTTACAACCATACTCGCGGCCTCAATCGGCCTCACTCTGTTCCTCATCCTCTCGCCCGCCAACGTCCCGCCTGAGGTCTCCGGAGCCGCCGAGCTCCCGAATGGCACCGTGCCGAACGAGTCCTACATGCAGCACTTCATCAGCGTGATCCCGGACAATTTCGTGGCGCCCTTTGCCTCGGGGAATGTCCTCAGCATCCTCATTGTCGCCGCTCTCTTCGGGCTTGCGCTCACCGTAATGCCTGAGGGCGATCACAAGAGCACTGTCCTCAACTTCCTGAAGGGCATACAGGACATCTTCTTCATCCTCATCCACTGGCTGATCCTCGCTCTCCCCATCGGCATCCTCGCCTTCACCGCGCAGCTTGTCCATGGGATCCTCACGCAGCAGGCGCTGGGGAGCCTTGTAACCTACTTCACGGTTGTGGTGGGCTCGAACCTCATTCAGATGTTCATCGTCCTGCCGCTCCTTCTCGTGATCCGCGGCCTCAATCCGCTGAAGGTTGCAAGGGGCATGTTCCCGGCCCTGATGGTCGCTCTCTTCTCCAAGTCATCCGCCGGAACCCTTCCTGTAACGATGGCCTCCGCCGAGGACAACCTCAAGGTTGACAAGCGCGTCTCGAGGTTCGTGCTCCCGGTCTGCACCACCATCAACATGAACGGCTGCGCCGCGTTCATCCTGGTAACATCACTCTACCTGATGCAGAATGCCGGAATGGATCTCTCCGTTCCTACCATGCTGGTGTGGATCCTCATAGCGACACTCGCCGCTGTCGGCAACGCCGGCGTCCCGATGGGCTGCTTCTTCCTGACGCTCTCGCTCATGGCCTCGCTTGACGTGCCGGTCCGCCTGATGGGCATCATTCTCCCCGTGTACGCGGTAATCGACATGATTGAGACCTGCCTCAACGTCTGGTCAGACTCCAGCGTCTGCGCCATCGTGAACAATGACCTCAAAGGGAAGCTCCCTCCTCAGAAGCCCGAAGAGCAGGCTGACTAACCATCCATTCCCCCAGCAGGAATAAAGAAAGCCCCGGACATATGCCGGGGCATTCTGCGGATTCGAGTTAGGATGTGTGTTTAATTCCACTTATCACATCAGTGTATGATGTTCTGAATCTTCCTTAAGCAGGACATCTGTTCTTTCGTGTGTCATTTACTTTTTAATTTGTGACTCTGCGTTTTGGTATAATCTTTGATAGGTTTTTGCAGTGATTAAAATTTAATCATGAATGACCGAAGTGTCGTTAGGAATTTCATTTTTGATGGCGCACAATTCTCATAATCATTACATAATAACCGACATAAAAATTCTTCGTAAACAAGGTTTTATATGATTACCCACCCCCGTTATACACATAAAGTATATAGCAACCATAATCTCCTTGTTGCTGTTTTGATTATCATTGCAATCTTTGTTGGCATAATTTTTTCGCCGCTTATCCTGTCATCTTACTGGGACGAAATTGCTCAGTACCGTATCGGTGAATATAATTTCAACAAGTATGTGTCTCTCTTTGATGGAATCTTCGGCACTTCATTCGCTGATCCTGCATACGCCGATTTCGATAATTTTGGTGACAATGACTATGGTTCTGTGTTCGAAGTACTTATAGCTGCTGTCGGACATCTTGCATACAAAGTTTTTCCTGTATTTGATTTGTCTTATCTCATAGTGCTCAAGCATACAGCTGTGTACATGGTTTTCCTCCTCGGAACATCGGGAGTTTACTACATGGCTAAAAGACGCACCGGAAGTTTTTACGGTGGATTAACTGCTGCATTGGTATTTTTCCTTTCACCGAGACTCTTCGGCAATGCGTTTTACAACAGCAAGGATATTGTCTTTCTGTCCTTTTTTGCACTCTCGGTAAATTACATCCTTCTGACTGCGGACAGGTTCAGGATCAGCAGTCTTTTTCTCGCCGCATTTTTTACCGCGCTGGCTACCTCAGCTCGCATCATTGGAATATTCTCACTGTTTTTTGGCGCTTTCGTTTTTTTCGTAGACTGGTACCGCAGCGGCTGGAGCTTGCGTAAAACAACAGCTGCAGTTGGATGTTTTTGTGGATTGACTTTACTGCTTATCTATATATCCTATCCATATCTCTGGCCATCACCGTTCTCAAGGATATACGACGTTATAAAAACAATGTCGAAATTTTCCAGACATCCTGATATAGGATTCGTTGATGGGGAAAGGATCAGAACATCGTTAAGCTGGTCCTATCTGACTCTTTGGGTGTCAATTACTCTGCCATACACGTTCATTGCATTGGCCTTATGCGGATCGCTGAAGGGTATTGCTTTAATCATTAGAAGAACGTGCATGCTATCACTTTGGCAGAACTCAAAAGAACTGTGCGATTATGCGACTACCGGACTTGGCATAGCTCCGATTATCGTATCGCTCTTCATTCATCCATGGCTATATAACGGATGGCGTCATTTTTACTTCCTGATGCCATTTCTCTCAGTTGCAACGGCAGTTGGGATTTACTTTCTCGCATCAATATTTGTTAATAGCAAAGCTAGATCCTTCATTAAGATGTGGTTTGCAGCTGTCGTTGTTTTCGAGAGCCTTGTTGGATTAATCATGTATTTCCCCTACCCAAACTGCTATTTCAATACTGCTGCAGGAGCAAATGTCATTGAAAGGTATGACTTCGATTATGCAGAGACATCTGCCTATGATGCACTGGTCAAAATTCTTTCGTATCAGAAAAATATGTCAAAACCTATAAGTATTGCTGCTGATGATATGGATTTGAGACAAGTTAGTCCCCGTCTTGGGCAGGCTGATAAAATGGTGTCTTTTACAGAGAAAGTCATGCCTGACTATGTGATAAGCAGTCTGCCGGAAAAGACTGAGATTGAAAGACAGCTTTATGATGAAGTTTCTGTTATAACTACTTTGGGCGGAGAGGTTGTGTTGAGGATTCTTGTGCCGAACGGAAAAAGGGACAGCTTCTGTAAAGCTAATGCTGAAAAATGCAAAATTTAGTGTTCGTGAAATAACAAGCCGGTGTTGGGCGGTCTAACTGGAAGGCTTATTTGGGACTTACCAGACCCTCTAATTTTCCGGTTTCGTGGCAGTGTTCGAAACTTGCCTCAACGTCTGGTCAGACTCCAGCGTCTGCGCCATCGGGAACAATGACCTGAAGGGCAAGCTCCCTCCTCAGAAGCCGGAGGAGCAGGCTGACTGACGCTCTTTCCTGAAATGGAAATAAAGAAAGCCCCGGACATGTGCCGGGGCATTCTGTATCAGAGTGAGGAGCCCTTAATTCTCACAATCTCCTTCAGCTGCGGTTCTCTCACGAAGTTTTCTTGGCACTGACTGCTGCCTTTTCATCGGGGGAAGCGGCCGCATCTCAGGAGGAATGGCATCAGCCATTCTCATTTGTACTGTCTCCACGGTCCTCTGAAAATCCCAGCAGCGCATGCGCGCCTCCTGGATATTGAAGCGCTTCGGATCGAAGCCCTCCGGGAGCCAGTCCTTATACTCCTGGTACTCCTCGTCATCGGGATTCTTGAGCACTTCAAGCATGTGCTCATACCCATAGATCCCACCGACATCGTCAGGCGGGCAGCTGTTCTCCCCTTCTGCAATGCAGTACTCCGGATCAAACACCACGCCTTTCCTCCTCATGTACCTGTGCACCTCACGGAGCGTCAGGGTATGGGTGAAATCGTCACCGAGATCATAGGTCCATGTCATATGATCGCCTTTTGTCTTCAGGACATCCCCCAAGGTCCACTCATTGAAGCCGCGGTATTCCCCCCTCATGCGGGCCGTACTCATCCCAGTTATCCCTGAGACTGGCGCTGACATACTCCACGCCGTCACTGCCGGTGAACATGTGCTCGTGGTACCCGACCCAGCCCATGGTGCGGACAAGGAATTCAGAGAGGTACGAGAGCCTTATGTTCGACGGGCAGATGATCCCGCGCCAGATCTTAAATGCTGTGCTGTTGTCAAGCTCAAGCCTCAGTACATACTTCTTCCGGGGCTTCGTCTCATCATAGATGGACGGCAGTATTTTGTCCGTATCAATTATCATGTCTTATCCCTCTCCTTTTGCCTTTCTGACTTTGTCCCTGAGCCGCCAGCTCCCCTAATCAGGTCAGGCCATCTTCCTCATAACTGACTCAGCGGCCTTGACCCTTGCTGCGATGTCCTCACCGGGGATCTTGTACCTGATTTTGCTCGGGCCTTCCATTTTGTAGAAGTACGGTTCGCTCTTAATCATCGCGATGATCTTCTCAGGCTTAATGGACGGATGGTCATTGAACTCCATGAGCCCTCCCTCCTTCGTCGCCTTGAGCCTCACGATGCCGAGTTTCTCGGCCTCCTGCCTGATGACCGTGACCTTCCCCAGAGTCATCACCTCCTCCGGGATCTTCCCGAAGCGGTCGCCGAGCTCCGAGATTACTGAGTCGGTCTCGTCGCGCGTTGCGGTTCCCGCGATCCTCTTGTAGAAGCGGAGGCGGGTAGCCACGTCGTTAACATAGCTCTCCGGGATGAGGGCAGGGAAGCCGATGTCAACCTCGGCGTGCTCGCTCACGAGCGCGTTCTCGTCGGGCTCGCGGCCCTCCTTAAGGAACTTCACCGCGTTCTCGAGCATGTCCATGTAGAGGTCGAAGCCTACAGTCGTGATCTGCCCGCTCTGCTCCTCGCCAAGAAGCTCCCCGGCGCCGCGGATCTCGAGGTCGCTCGTCGCGAGGCTGAATCCCGCTCCCAGCTCGTCGCTCGACTCAATCGCGCGAAGCCTTGCCTTCGCGTCGCGGTCAAGCTCCGTTTCCTCAGGAACAAGGAGGTAGGCGTAGGCCTGGTGCTTCGAGCGCCCGACGCGCCCCCGGATCTGGTGGAGCTGCGCGAGGCCGAACTTGTCAGCCCTCTCGATGATGATGGTGTTCGCGGTCGGGATGTCGAGGCCGGTCTCGATTATCGAGGTGCAGACCAGAACATTGAAGCGCCTCCGGTAGAAGTCGTTCATGGTCTTCTCGAGGCCCGCCTTCTCCATGCGCCCGTGGGCGAAGCGGATCCTGGCCTGCGGCACGAGATTCTGCAGCCTCTCCGCCGCGGCCGCTATGGTCCTGATGTCGTTGTGGAGGAAGTAGACCTGCCCGCCGCGGTTGAGCTCGCGGAGCAGCGCCTCCCTGATGATGTGGTCATCGTCATGGCGGATAAGGGTCTTTATCGAGAGGCGCCCCGCCGGGGGAGTTGCGATGATGGAGAGATCCCTGAGCCCGGAGAAGGCGAGGTTGAGGGTCCTCGGTATCGGCGT
>Ga0256404_1008422_pt1 | contig 15500 bp, 10 predicted proteins | sample RumenRJG_01DNA_FD_185990 | JGI IMG/M metagenome (GOLD analysis project Ga0256404, IMG submission 185990) | Bovine rumen microbial communities from Lethbridge, Alberta, Canada - RJG_01 | ecosystem: Host-associated > Mammals > Digestive system > Stomach > Rumen | place: Canada: Alberta | collected...
AATTTTCAAAACCGGGGAGCCTGTCTCCTCTTTTCGTGGTGGCCGATCAGAAAAATTCTGAAGCTTATGAATTTATCGAAGAAATCTCCGAAAAAAGGCTTGATTTAAGTTATCAAATTTTTGTTGAAAAAAATATATATTTTTTTGTCTGGTGGCGTATTTTTTGTGCACCCCATGTACGATACTTAACGTGTAGCCTTCAAAGTAACAGGGGTTTCTTATGAGGGAATGCAGGAATGTTATCATTAAAGTCAGTGAATGAGCTCTAGTCTGAATAATCTGTAAATCATGAACTTCGGAAGGAGGCGTCATGGAAAAATATGCGGCTCATGTCCGCCCGGATGGAACAGAGCAGTCTGTTAAAGATCATTGTGAAAATGTGTCGGAGCTTGCCTGCATGTTTGCACAGCCTTTTGGACTTCCTGAATTGGCCCGCATGTCTGGGAGGATGCACGATATTGGAAAATATTCAGCCCGTTTTCAGGAGCATATCCGGGGACTGGCTGGAAAAGTTGATCATGCCAGCGCCGGTGCTCAGGAAATCGAAAAGATAAAAAGCGGCGGTATTTTAAAGCTGATGGCTGAGTCAGTGGTTGCAGGACATCATTCCGGACTTCTAAATGTCGGGAGTCGTAAATTTGCATTGGCAAGCGATGGGACTCTTGCCGGTCGCCTGGTAAATAAACTGGATGATTATTCCTCATTTCGTGATGAACTCGGATCTCCTTCAATGCAAAAAGAGATTTTCAATATTCTTAATCCGAAATACAAAATGCTTTCGGTATCGTTCATGACACGGATGCTATTCTCATGTCTTGTTGATGCTGATTATCTGGATACAGAAGACTTTATGGATCCCGGGCGCCGGAAAACAGAATATGAAAGTATAGAAGTGTTGAATATTCGTCTTAATCATTGGCTTGATATCCATGGATGGCGAAAGAATACACTTGGTATAAACGGAGCCAGGTCCTCTATATTAAATGCTTGCATTGATGCAGGAAAATGGGACCGTGGATTATTTACCCTCACTGTTCCGACGGGAGGCGGAAAAACAATTGCCTCGCTGGCTTTTGCATTAAACCATGCTTGCAAAAACAACATGGATCGTGTGATTTATGTAATTCCATACTGCTCTATCATTGATCAAACACTGAGCGTTTTTCAGAAAATTCTTGGACAGAAAAATGTTCTTGGTCATTATTCAGAAGCCGTTTACAAAGATGAAGACGGGAATGAAGACTATGGTAAATATCTTGCGACGGAAAACTGGGATTCACCGGTTGTGGTTACTACTGCCGTTCAATTCTTTGAGTCTCTATACTCTTGTAAAACGTTTCGGTGTAGAAAACTCCACAATATTGCAAACGCGGTTGTGATATTTGATGAAGCTCAGACATTCCCTGTCCCATATATTGATGCCTGTGTGGCAGCGATCTCTGAGCTTGTGATTAATTGCCAGAGCACCTGCGTTTTGTGTACTGCAACGCAGCCCGCTCTGCAAGATCGGTTTGCTGAATATGCTCCTTCGCTCTTAGCAAAAGAGATATGTCCTGATATTGATGCTTATTCCAAACTTTTCCGGCGGGTAAGCTATTTGAATATTGGCTTAAAAACAAATGAAGAATTATTAGGTTTGCTATCGAATGAAGATCAGGCCCTCTGTATTGTTAGTACGGTAAAACATGCATACGATCTTTATCAATTATTAAAGGCACCGGGAGTTTATTGTTTGACTACAAATATGCTTCCCATTGACCGTGCAAGAGTGCTGTGTGAGGTTAAAGACAGGCTGCAGAAAAAGGAAAAATGCGTTCTAGTTGCAACCTCATTAATAGAGGCAGGAGTTGATATTGATTTCCCGACTGTATATCGGGCTTATGCTGGAATTGATTCAATGATTCAGGCTGGCGGCAGATGCAATCGCGAAGGAAAGAGGGATCCTGAGAAGAGCTTTGTTTATCTTTTTCAGGAAGAGCCAAAATACAAAGTCCCTGAGACGATGCTTCGCCCTGAACAGATTGCCAGAGGTTTTTTGGATGAAGACATCACTTCACAGGGAGTTGAGTATAATTATTTCAGAGAACTTTATCAGTCAAGCAATTGCGATAAAAAGGGAATCATTGATCTGTTGAATAAGGATCAGATTGAATTTCAGAATGCTTCTGAAAGCTTTAAGCTCATTGAGAATAACGATTGGACTGTTTATATTCCGATTGATGATACGAGTTCTGATTTATTGGGAAAACTTCAGAATCATCCGGAGCTTCTTACAAAACAGGATTATCGATGCCTTGGAAAATATGCACTGCATCTGTTTGATACGCGCATTGCAGGGATACGAGGGGAAGTGGTCGTGCTGGACGGCGAAAATAAAATTGCCGAGCTGATTGATCTGGATCTTTATTCGCATGATTGTGGGCTTGCCTATCATGGTGAGTCGGGGAAAGCATTCATCATTTGACAAAATAGAAGGAGGGAAAGATGTTTATTGAGAACAAACTTTTTGTCGAGATATGGGGTGACAGAGCTTTATTTACGCGTCCCGAATTAAAGGCGGAGCGATATTCCTATGATGTAATCACTCCATCGGCGGCGCGCAATATTCTGGAAGCAATTTATTGGCACCCGGGATGTAACTACATCATCGATCGGATTTACTTGCTGAGCAAACATAATAACGAAGGTTTTTTTAACTGCAAAGAAAATCCAATCAAAATGGTTAGCGTAAAGCGTAATGAAGTAGGAGAGAAGGGGTCCGCCAACAATGTCAAAAGGATGATGGATGGAGGACCTGCTGCTTCAATAGATGCATCCGATAAGATACAACAGCGCAATTCAGTATTGTTGAAGGATGTGCATTACGTGATTGAAGCGCATATTAAGATCTCTGAGGAAGCACATGAATCCGATAATATTGCAAAATATCTGGATATCTTTACGCGGCGCTGTAAGAAGGGCCAATGCTTTCATCAACCGTATCTTGGCTGCCGGGAATTTATCTGTAATTTTGCCTGGTGGGATAATCCTCGCAATATTCCCTGCGTTGATTTGTCATGTGATTTTGGCTTGATGCTGTTTGATCAGGAATATCCTGCAGAAGACAGCAAAGGCGGGCGTAAAGCGGCAACCCCTGTATTCTACAGAGCGATGATGGACCGTGGAGTTATCCAGGTTGAAGGAGCTGAGGTGTACCGGTAATGCTGTTGAAATCGTTGATTGATTATTATGATACACTTGTGGACCTGAAAAAGGTTCCGCCATTTGATATGTCAAGTTCCAACGTCGGTTTTGCTATCGATCTAAATCAGGATGGAAGCGTGAAACGGGTTGTAACTTTGCGGGAAGCGGTCGAAGGAACGAACAGAGTAATCGGGAAGCAGCAGTTTGTTCCTCTTCAGGCGAATAGATCATCTGGGAAGGCGCCGTATTTTCTTACAGACAAATTGCAGTATGTTCTCGGCTGCAAGTATGAAAAACATGGGACTGAAATGGTCAGGGTTGTCTGTCCAGACTATTTCCAGGCATTTCGCAATCTGCATCATGAAGTGTTGGAGAAATGTGATTCAGAAAAGGCCAGAACTGTATTGCGGTTTGTTGATGGGATTACACCTGGGAACTATTCTCATGTTCTGGAGGAGAATCTCGAGAAGCTGGATGCGAAAGGAACGCAACCGCAGATCATCTTGAGAGATGAAAATGGGCAGAACATGTTTGAAGATCCGGGCATCCATGATGCCTGGGACGCATATCTGCAAAAGAAAATTGCTAATGCAGAAGAGATGTTTGACCTTATCGATGGAAAGCGCAGCCCGATCAAAGAATTACACGGTACAGTTAGAGGCGTTGGTAAAACCGCTGGCGGAATCTCATTGATTTCCTACAACAAGAATGCTTTCGAGTCTTACGGGCTGGAACATGGTGAAAATTCGCCGGTATCGTATGTAAATGAGCATAAATATGTTTCGGCGTTGAACTATCTGTTTTCTCTTTTTGATTATGTGATCAAAATCGGTGATCCCGCTTCACCTTCCATGTACATAACCTACTGGGCTTCAAACGGCAACTCGTCTTATCAGGATATATTTTCCGATGAATACAACGGGACGGAAAAATTAGACAGAGACGACCTTTGCTATGTTGTGAGTCATCTGGTGAATGGTGAATCCGTTCCTTTTAGAGAATCAACTTTGCAGCCGGATGAAAAGTTCTATGTGCTTGGTGTTAGCGCGAATGCGGCAAGAATGTCAGTCCAATTGTTTTATGAAAACAGTTTTGGGAACATCATTCAGAATGTATATGCACATGAGCAGCGTCTCATGATTGAAGGGTCAAAAGATAATCGTGCCCTTACGGCGAAACGTATTCTGAATGAAACCGTGCGACAGATAAACGGGAAGAAGCTGGAATCGAATCCAAGTCCTTCTATAACTCTGGGACTGTATAAGGCGATTATGCAGAATACCCGATATCCTGCAGCGATATTCAGCCAGGTAATGGCAAGAATAAATGCTGAGCATGATATCCGGTACGCAAAAGCACAAATCGTAAAGGCATATCTAATAAAAAATGGGAAAAACGTTCCAAAGGAGGTGCTGAACGTGTCATTAAATAAAGAAAGTAATTATGAACCGTATGTACTTGGGAGGATCTTTGCTGTGCTTGAAAAAATACAGAAGGATTCTTCGCCCTCAATCAATACAACCATCAAGGACAGATATATTGCCAGGGCGGCATCGGATCCTGTTGTTGTATTCCCCGGGCTGCTGAAACTGTCGCAGAGTCATCAGAGAAAGCTGTCTGATAGTTCACGCATCTATTACAGTAATCTTCTGAATGATTTGATGGGAAAACTGCCGGAGCAGTTCCCGAAGCATCTTACTTTAGAGGAACAAGGATCGTTCTATTTAGGCTACTACCAGGAGAATCAGGAACTCTATAGAAAAAAGAGTGAAAACAAGGAGGAGAATTAACAATGTCTGAACCAATTAAGAACCGCTACGATTTCATGATCATCATGGATGTCAGAAATGGCAATCCGAATGGAGACCCGGATGCTGACAATATGCCCCGCGTTGATGCTGAGACGGGGAGAGGCTATATCACCGATGTTTGCTTGAAACGTAAGATCAGAAACTATGTGTCTATGGTCAAAGCCGGCGATGATAACTATCGTATGTATATTCAGCGGGGCGTTACCTTAAATGCAAATGATGATGAAGCATTTAAAGAAGTTGCCGGAATAGATAATGCATCAGGCGAGAAAAATCTGAAGGCAAAGCTGAAGAAGACCGGAGTTACAGATAAAGAAATCAAGGATTACATGTGTGAGCACTTCTATGATGTCAGAACATTTGGTGCCGTTATTACAACACTTACGAAGGGCTCATTAAATTACGGTCAGTTAAGGGGACCGGTTCAGATGAATTTCGCTGATAGTGTTGATCCGGTCATTCCTACTGAAGTGACAATTACACGTATGGCTATTACCAAAGAGTCGGATGCAAATGGATCCGAAAATGAAAATGGCAAGCAGAATGAAATGGGCCATAAATACATGATTCCTTATGGGGTTTATGTTGGAACAGGTCATGTTTCTGCAAATCTGGCGAAGGTTACCGGCTTCGGTGATGAAGATCTCGACCTTCTGTGGAAGGCGATCCTGAACATGTTTGAGGATGATCATTCTGCCGCAAGAGGTGAGATGAGTGTTCGCAAGCTGATTATCTTTAAGCATGAATCTGAATATGGCAATGCTCCTGCTTATAAGCTGTTTGATTCGGTCAAAGTTGCTGCTAAGGATGGGGTCGTTTCTCCCAGGAGCTTCAGTGATTACAACGTGATGATTAATAAAGATATGATTCCGGACGGAATTGAATTAATCGTAAAAGATTAGTCGTCATGTCAGAAGATGAGTATCTTGACTTGTCCGGCATACAACATTTTTCGTTCTGCCAGAGGCAGTGGGCCTTAATTCATATTGAGCAGCAATGGGAGGAGAATGAAAGAACTGCTGAAGGGGAGCTTATGCACTCCAGAGTGCATAATGCAGAACTGAGCGAGATGCGCAACGGTGTATTAACCGTTAGAGGAATGCGCGTTTCATCGGAAAAACTTCATATCTCTGGTATTTGTGATGCTGTCGAATTCCACCGTGTGGAGGAGGGGATATCTTTGCAGGGCAGAGATGGATCATGGTCTGTATGCCCTGTTGAATACAAACACGGAAGACCAAAGAGTGGTCATGAAGATATGCTTCAGCTCTGCGCCGAAGCAATGTGCCTCGAGGAGATGTTGCTTTGCAGCATTCCTGACGGCTCCATTTATTACGGTCAGACGCATCACAGGGAACAGGTAGCTCTTACTGATGAATTGAGGCAGGAAGTTCAGGAAGATTGTAAGGAAATGTTTGAACTGTTCCGCCGCGGTTATACTCCCAAAGTGCGGCGAACTAAGTCTTGCAATGCATGTTCTTTGAAAAATGTATGTATTCCGGAACTGAATAAGACAGACCAGGTGTCGGTATATCTGAAAAGAGCTTCTGAGGATTAACTATGAGGCGACTATTAAATACTTTGTTTGTTCTTTCTGACGATGCATACTTGTCGTTGAAAGATGAAAACGTTGAGATATCTTTATCCGATGGAACTAAGAAACTGATACCACTGGTCGGCCTGGAAGCAATATATGATTTTTCTTATAAAGGTTCGAGCCCGGCGTTGATCGGCAAGTGTGCAGAGAAAGATATTAGTCTGGTTTTTCTGGACAGAAATGGCAAATTTCTTGCTCAGGTGGCAGGAAGGGTCCATGGAAATGTTCTGTTGCGGAAAGAACAGTTTCGCATATCAGACGATGAAAATCGCAGCCTGCCGATTGCCCGTTCCATGATTTTTGGAAAAATCTATAACAGCCGCTGGTGTATTGAACGTACACTTCGCGATCATAAGATGCGAGTGGACACAGAGGCATTAGGGAATGTGACGCAGCAATTACGTGAGTATTCCAGCAGGGCACTGACGGCAAAAGATCAAAGTGAATTGCGTGGAATTGAAGGTAATTCTGCCAGCTTGTATTTTAGCGTTTTTGATCAGTTGATTCTGAATCAGAAGGCGGATTTTTATTTCTCTGGCCGAAATCGCAGACCGCCAAGGGATCGTGTAAATGCCATGCTTTCTTTTGGCTACAGTCTGCTTGCCCATGAATGTGCCTCTGCACTGGAATGTGTTGGGCTTGATTCCTATGTCGGATTCATGCATGCGGACAGGCCCGGCAGAGAGTCGCTGGCACTTGATCTGATGGAAGAAATGAGAAGCGTTCTTGTTGATCGGTTTGTATTAACGATGATTAATCTGAAACAAATATCACCAGCTGATTTTGATGTGTTTGAGAACGGACCTGTTCTTTTGAATGATTCGGGTCGAAAAAAATACATTCAGAACTGGCAACAGCATAAAACAGAAGAAATCTTTCATCCATATCTAAAAGAAAAAGTTCAGTGGGGATTGGTTCCGTTTATTCAGTCAATGCTTCTGGCTCGCTACATCCGAGAAGATATTGATGGTTATCCCTCGTTTTTGTGGAAGTAATTATGTTGGTCCTTGTAACATACGATGTAAATACTCAAACTAAAGAAGGCAGAGGGAGATTGACAAGAGTCGCTAAAGAATGCACGAAATACGGTCAAAGAGTTCAAAATTCTGTATTCGAATGCAACATTGATAATGATCATTATGTAAGACTTAAAGCAGCTCTGCTTCAAATTATGGACGACAAGGTAGACAGTATTCGTTTCTATAAACTTGGGAACAATTTTGCAAGCCGTATAGAACACTATGGCAAGCAGAATTCTTTCGAACCAGGAGGTGTACTTATTGTCTAGTGCGAACCATTAGTGATCCTTCGATTGCTAACAGGATCGCACCAATAATTCGTGAAAAGCAAAGGAAAATTCACGAAGTACAGATAAAAGTTTTCAAATACATTAGCTTTATGCACTATAAGTTCTTATAAATAGGAATTTATGGCTGTCGCTCCCCGCACGGGAGCGTGAATTGAAATTGCAATCAATAGCCCTTCATCGCCAAACGCCAACGTCGCTCCCCGCACGGGAGCGTGAATTGAAATGATTATCCGCTGCACAAGATCGACACAGATGGTGGTCGCTCCCCGCACGGGAGCGTGAATTGAAATTGCTTGCCGCAGGAGACACGTATGCAGCCGGATCGGTCGCTCCCCGCACGGGAGCGTGAATTGAAATATGGCAGTATCGCTCCGTGACTTGCAGGACATTGTCGCTCCCCGCACGGGAGCGTGAATTGAAATCGTGATTTGAAGGCTGCAAGGCACTGCTGCCATGTCGCTCCCCGCACGGGAGCGTGAATTGAAATTCTGCGTGTCAGCCAGCGCATTAATTACGTTTGTCGCTCCCCGCACGGGAGCGTGAATTGAAATAGCCATAGAAGAATCCAGCCTCCAGATAGGAACGGTCGCTCCCCGCACGGGAGCGTGAATTGAAATATCATTCATGCTTGCAAGTGTTTCTGCGTCTGCTGTCGCTCCCCGCACGGGAGCGTGAATTGAAATAATAAGCACAAAGACACTGCCGAGACGATCATGAGTCGCTCCCCGCACGGGAGCGTGAATTGAAATATCGGGTCTGAATTAGTCCACGCCGTGACGTTCGTCGCTCCCCGCACGGGAGCGTGAATTGAAATAACTGTCCCGATCTCATTGCCTCAATCGGATACGGTCGCTCCCCGCACGGGAGCGTGAATTGAAATATCAAGGACAATCTCAGCGCAGACAACAACGGCGGTCGCTCCCCGCACGGGAGCGTGAATTGAAATCTCTATGCGCCGAATCAGTTTGGAATGGAGAGCGTCGCTCCCCGCACGGGAGCGTGAATTGAAATAGAACGTCAATTCACCATTTTCAACCGACGGCACCGTCGCTCCCCGCACGGGAGCGTGAATTGAAATAATACCAGAACCGTTTACGCGACAAATGGTTGGAAGTCGCTCCCCGCACGGGAGCGTGAATTGAAATAAAAATGAAAGAACTACAGAATAACATCGACGTGTCGCTCCCCGCACGGGAGCGTGAATTGAAATCGATTTAGAGGTGCTGTATCCGGATCCGGATGTGGTCGCTCCCCGCACGGGAGCGTGAATTGAAATCAGCATTTAGATGAAATAGCTAAACGCTGTGGCTGTCGCTCCCCGCACGGGAGCGTGAATTGAAATCTAATGCTTTCAATGTGAGGCTTCCTGCACTCTGTCGCTCCCCGCACGGGAGCGTGAATTGAAATGTCATTTTCTGACTAATTCTGATTTGTTTATTCGTCGCTCCCCGCACGGGAGCGTGAATTGAAATAACGTCCGCCACATTTTCCTCTGCCTGAACCATCGTCGCTCCCCGCACGGGAGCGTGAATTGAAATTTAGGCTTAGTCATCGTCAAACTCCATCTGCTCGTCGCTCCCCGCACGGGAGCGTGAATTGAAATCCCGAAGACATACACATCCTATCGGACGGTTCAGTCGCTCCCCGCACGGGAGCGTGAATTGAAATTTAGACCAAACAATAAAGAGAGATCAGAAGGCAGTCGCTCCCCGCACGGGAGCGTGAATTGAAATTGCCTATGTGCGCGGTCTAGTCTATGGCGATCTTGGTCGCTCCCCGCACGGGAGCGTGAATTGAAATCGATCAGGTCTTTGCCACAGAAAGCCGAAAAGTGGTCGCTCCCCGCACGGGAGCGTGAATTGAAATATTTTCACGAAGGCAATCTGCCTGATCAACAATGCATTCGTCGCTCCCCGCACGGGAGCGTGAATTGAAATTTGGCGTACCGATCCATGCGATCCTTCATTGCCGGTCGCTCCCCGCACGGGAGCGTGAATTGAAATCTTATGAAAACCTGATCCATCTGCGAGGCCATTACGTCGCTCCCCGCACGGGAGCGTGAATTGAAATATCGTGTCGGCATCTACCATGTATGGCTTACTCGTCGCTCCCCGCACGGGAGCGTGAATTGAAATCGCTTACATCAACCGGATACGTCCGCAGGGACGCAAGTCGCTCCCCGCACGGGAGCGTGAATTGAAATTTTAATCAAAACATTGCGCGTAACGTCCACCGAGTCGCTCCCCGCACGGGAGCGTGAATTGAAATACTCCGATTTCAATCCCCATATCTGACGCAACCGTCGCTCCCCGCACGGGAGCGTGAATTGAAATCGACTTGGAAGCGCCATCGGCTTGCGTATGAACGTCGCTCCCCGCACGGGAGCGTGAATTGAAATATGCCTCCTATCCAATAGTGTTAAAATAGTCATGTCGCTCCCCGCACGGGAGCGTGAATTGAAATAGAACGGCCAGAGTTAAGCATTACATTACAGTTAGTCGCTCCCCGCACGGGAGCGTGAATTGAAATCCTGCCCGGCAATCATTGCCTGGATCTGCTGCCGTCGCTCCCCGCACGGGAGCGTGAATTGAAATATCCAGTGCGTTGCATGGGGAGGAGTTGCCGATGTCGCTCCCCGCACGGGAGCGTGAATTGAAATTTTCGCGGCCGCAAAAGCATGGGCGAAAGAGAACGGTCGCTCCCCGCACGGGAGCGTGAATTGAAATCACCTCGGAAAATAACTGTGATAGGGATGTCGAGTCGCTCCCCGCACGGGAGCGTGAATTGAAATACGAGCCTCCCAGCACGCTGATCGAGCAAAGCCTGGTCGCTCCCCGCACGGGAGCGTGAATTGAAATTCCCAGCGGCTGACCATAGACTTTGCCATGCCCGTCGCTCCCCGCACGGGAGCGTGAATTGAAATACCATCGCCATTGATCGTCCAAGGGCAAAGGATGGTCGCTCCCCGCACGGGAGCGTGAATTGAAATGTAGATGTAGTGCCAGACCGCCACCATCACGTCGGTCGCTCCCCGCACGGGAGCGTGAATTGAAATGGAAGTTGACAAAGGCATGGATGCAATTGTCACCGTCGCTCCCCGCACGGGAGCGTGAATTGAAATACCTTCCCGCCGAACTGGAGAAAGACCAGGACCGGTCGCTCCCCGCACGGGAGCGTGAATTGAAATCATGTGCTGATACCGTCAAAACGCTGCACATCGAGTCGCTCCCCGCACGGGAGCGTGAATTGAAATTTTTTTGGACCGCATATCCTGTAGATCGTGGGCGGGTCGCTCCCCGCACGGGAGCGTGAATTGAAATATGAACAATGCGGAGGCAGTCGCAGTGAGCACGAGTCGCTCCCCGCACGGGAGCGTGAATTGAAATACTAAATGGCAGATATTACGCAAAAGGGAAGGAGTCGCTCCCCGCACGGGAGCGTGAATTGAAATCAGGATGGTGACATCGTACTCTTTGCTCATCGCGTCGCTCCCCGCACGGGAGCGTGAATTGAAATTAGGATTGGTACAGCGAGAAGAAAAGGCGAAAGCAGTCGCTCCCCGCACGGGAGCGTGAATTGAAATACATCCAAGTCGATCACGACTAAGTGTGAGAACTGTCGCTCCCCGCACGGGAGCGTGAATTGAAATTTTACAACGTAAGAGAAATAAAGCCGTCGAGAATGTCGCTCCCCGCACGGGAGCGTGAATTGAAATGGCGGGGATGATGGATAAAATGGCCCGTCAAACGTCGCTCCCCGCACGGGAGCGTGAATTGAAATCGATCAGCTTGGAATCATCAGCTCTGCAATTATCGTCGCTCCCCGCACGGGAGCGTGAATTGAAATCACCTAAAGAAGTGCATATTACAACAGCGAAGCTGTCGCTCCCCGCACGGGAGCGTGAATTGAAATCCCGATGGATGGTCACTGCACGCAACAGCACTGGTCGCTCCCCGCACGGGAGCGTGAATTGAAATATGCACGAGGATGTTGACCGGATCTGGCAGACGGATACGGAGCACTTCCATGATCCGCGGCACCGTCTTGTATACGTTGCGACAAGTTAGCGGACGGTTCATCGCACTACTTCGAGAGGGGTGTTGATTTCGACTTCTGGCGCGGCATGCGGGCAGGTGCCACAGTTCCGGGACCGTCTTTCGCATATGAAGGAAACGACGAACCGGATCATGGATCTGATCGATAACCTGGAGAAGAGGGGGAGGATTTTTGTCATCTGCCCGGATCGGGATCTGGATGTGTCGATCTTCTGCGGCGATATGGAAAAGCTCGGTGAACTCTACAATCTTGGCCGCCAGGATACAAAACAATGTGAGTCGCAGCTGCTTGCGTATCTTCACCGATCCTGATTTTCGTATTACACTAGGGCAAACAGCAGGAGGGGGAACCATGCCGTTTGCCCGTTTTTATCTGGATAAGGAAAAAGATATCTGTGTCACCATGGACCGCAATGAAGAGGGACAGATGGCCTATGTGTTGACGACGCCCAATCACAGTACCGGCAATCTGATCCGCAATCTGGCGGCGCTTTGTAATCTGCCTCTGACCCGCTCAGCGGAAGGTTATTTCATTATTCAGGGGATTGTGCCTGCTTACTATGATGGCAACTGCCGTCTGTTTTACCTGTTTTCGCTCGGAGACCGGGAGGCGGCCCGGATCGAGAGCGATGGTCACGTTCATCTCTATGTACAGATACCGGCCATTGCCAAAACCCTGATGTCGCAGACGCGGGACTATCAGCTGTCGTTTGCGAAAACCATTGTACGCACCCGTATTCCGGCCGAATGCAAGTTCCGTACCGATCTTCATACGCATATGAATGCGACTCTTTCGCCGGACCAGCTGATTGCCCTTGGAATTGTGCATCAGATCCGCTATTCGCTCTACTACATTCGCAAGCTGCATCTGCGCCTTCGCCCGGAACAGGAACAGGTGCTGCGGATTCTGCGTACGGATGCAGAGCAGGAATTCATCGCCAGCGGCAGCACACTGAGAGGAAAATATAAAGACCGTAAGATCAATGACAATGTGTTCATTAATTTTGCGGATCTGATTCTGAACAATCTGGAAAATGCAGAATACAACATTCCGCGCATCCGTGCTTCGCTGGCGATCATGAAGGACAGTCAAGCGGTGTTCACCAATCTGGAGAAGGTGTATCTGTACCGCTATGTGTTTGCCAAGGGTGTTAGCAGCAGTGATTGGATCCCTCTGCATGATATTGACCGGATTCCGGATCCGGATATTGCCGGTACAGTGAAGCAGATGCTGGCGGACCATCAGACCCGCGCCTACCGGCACAATACGCTGTTCCAGGACAAGATGCTCTGGACGGCGCGCAACTACCAGCATACCGGCATCCGTTATGTAGAAATGTCGGATACGACCTTGGTGAAGCCGAAGGAAGCGATCGATATGCTTGGCGAGGTACATGCCGTAATGCCGGCCATCTATAAGGAGACGGGTGTTCGCATCCGCTTTCTGGCGGCGCTTCGGCGGATTCCGTTAACGATCGTGAAGGATCAGAAAGCGGCTCCGGATTATATGGTGATGAGCCTGAAGACGCTGAAGGCGGTGGCGGTTGATCCGTATGTGGCAGGCAGTGATATTGTCGGCGAGGAGATCAATGATATCCGTGATCTCAGCGATGTGATTGCGGACCTGACAGCCATTGCGAAGGATGATCCGTACTTTGTGATCCGCATCCACGCTGGCGAAAATGACAGTCTTCATGACAATGTGGGCAACAGTGTGCGCTGCGTTCAGAAGGCATTGGCACCGGGGCAGAAGATGCCCCATATCCGCATTGGTCATGGTCTCTATACGCCCGGTCTCAACAGCCAAAAGGGAAAGGAACTGCTGGCGCTATTGAAGGATAATCCGGTGACCGTGGAGTTTCAGATCACTTCCAACGTGCGTCTCAATAATCTCAGCTCCGTGAAGCATCATCCTCTGAAGCAGTATCTCAAAGCCGGCATTCCGTGCGTACAGGGTACGGACGGCGGTGCCATCTATGGCACCGATTCGCTCGATGAACAGCTGGCACTGGCGACGCTGCTGGGATTGAGCGTGGATGAGCAGAAGCAGATGTGTGCGGCGGAAGAAGCCGTGCTGGCGTTCAGCGAGCGGGCTTTTACAGAAAAGACGGCGCTGTATCAGAAGGCGAAGGGACATCGTTCGCTTCGGCTTTTCTACACGTATCGGGAAAATGAGGCGCAGCGGGCGGCGATGAAATCTTCGTCGCCGGTGAAACTGCTGGATGCGGCGACGGTGCTTGGGGATCATGTACATCCGCTGCCTTTTGACAAGAAGCCGATTGTCATCTGCGGAGGCAGCTTTAACAATGATTTTTCACGGGTGCGTACCCATGCCCCGGAGTGTGCGGTCATTGACCGGCTGCTGGCGGAGGCGGATCCGCGGCGGGTGTGCTTCATCATCGGCGATCAGCTCAACGGCTACGAAAAGTATCTGCTGGATCATGCGGGGGGACGCTTTGAAATCTATGCCTTTGTGCCGAAGCTGATTTCAGGTTCTCTGGCAAGAAAGCTGGCCGGCTGCGGTGCGTATATCCGCGTTGGTACGGAGGCGAGTGCGATGGGTCTCTATAAGAGCATTGCCTATGAGGTGTTCAAGCATCGCAGCTCGATTCTGATCGCCTTTGAGGGCAATGCGGCGGGAGAAAACCTGATTCAGGAAGCCCGCAACGCCAAGTATGAGACGCGGATCTTCGTCAATGCCAGGGCGAGAAGCCTTCGCTCCAAGGCGGCTTCGCTGCAGGGGTATGTGACACTGTTTGATTCGGATGCCATTGTGCCGGATATTCTGAAATATACGGAACGACATTGAGAAACTTTTCTCATTGAAACAAAAATCTGAAAGCGGCATCGGAATACGGGTTTTCAGGCGACCGTTTTCAGGTGCGAATTTTCATCAAATCCGGCCTCTCTTTTCGCTTGTATTTCCTCCCTCAGCATCGTATGATCATAGTGCAGCCCGAAATTGTTGGATATCCAACTATTTTGGGGATGAAGCTGGGGAAGGGTTGAATCATGAATGTAATTAAGAGAAGCGGCGAAGAAGTTGTTTTTGATGCACAGAAAATCTACAACGCCGTCCATAAGGCAAATGAAGCGACAGTCATCGACAAGCAGATGAAGCCGGAGCAGATTCAGCGGATCACGGACAAGGTGAGCGGTGAGTGTGCGGCGCTGGACCGTGCGGTCGCGGTCGAAGAGATTCAGGATATGGTCGAAGAAGCGATCATGGCTGAAGGCGCTTATCAGGTCGCCCATAATTACATTACCTATCGTTATGAGCGTGCGCTGGTGCGCAAGGCCAATACGACGGATGAGAAGATCATGTCCCTGATCGGACGCACCAACGAAGAGGCGAAGCAGGAGAATTCCAACAAGAATCCGACTGTCAATTCGACGCAGCGTGACTATATGGCCGGCGAAGTGTCGAAGGACATAACGCGCCGCTTCCTTCTGCCGCAGGACATTCTGGATGCCCATGAGAAAGGCATCATTCATTTTCATGATGCGGACTACTTTGCGCAGCCGATGTATAACTGCTGCCTGGT
>Ga0256404_1008423_pt1 | contig 15500 bp, 13 predicted proteins | sample RumenRJG_01DNA_FD_185990 | JGI IMG/M metagenome (GOLD analysis project Ga0256404, IMG submission 185990) | Bovine rumen microbial communities from Lethbridge, Alberta, Canada - RJG_01 | ecosystem: Host-associated > Mammals > Digestive system > Stomach > Rumen | place: Canada: Alberta | collected...
TTTGCTTGAGGCGTTCCTAATTTTCCTTTTGTTTGTCCTTCAAACTGTAAGATTCCCTCAGGAATTTTTAAACTAATAATTGCGGTTAGGCCTTCTCTTACATCACTACCTTCAAACGCTTTAGCACTTCCTTTGACAAAATTATTGGCTTTTGCATAATCATTAAATACTCTAGTTAGAGCTGTTTTAAATCCTACTTCATGAGAACCACCATCTATTGTTTTTACATTATTAACGAAAGATACAATCTTTTCTTCATAAGTATCTGTATATTGCATAGATATATCTACTTCTATTTTTTCTTTTATTCCGGAAAAAGATAATACTTTATTAAGGGTATTTTTCCCTTTATTTAAATCTTCTACATACTCTTCAATTCCTCTTTCGTAATGAAATTTTGCATCTCTTTCATCTTCTTCATCTATTACTTCTATTGTTATTCCTTTAAGTAAATAAGCAGATTCTTGCATTCTTTCACATACCGTCGTATATGAAAAACTGGTTGTTGAAAATATTTCAGAGTCTGGCATAAAATGAACAGTTGTTCCGGTTTTATTGGTTGTGCCTACTTTTTTTAGTGGAACAACAACATGTCCCCCATTTTCAAAACGAATGTATGACTCTTCTTTATCTCTTTTGATTGTCACTTCCATCCATTTTGATAAAGCATTAACAACGGAAGAACCTACTCCATGAAGTCCTCCTGATACTTTATATCCATCGCTTTCAAACTTTCCTCCTGCATGTAATACAGTATATATTACTTCTGGAGTACTTTTCCCAGATTCATGCATTCCTGTTGGTACTCCACGTCCATGGTCTTCTACACTTACAGAACCGTCTTTATGTAAAATTATTTTTATATAATCACCATAACCATTAATAGCTTCATCTACAGAGTTATCAACAATTTCCCAAATTAAATGGTGCAAACCTCTTTTATCTGTTGACCCAATATACATACCTGGACGCTTTCTAACAGCTTCTAGTCCTTCTAATATTTTTATTGATGATGCATCATATTTTCCTGCCATATTCTTATCACTCCTAATAATTGCATTATTATTATAACGAATGGTTTACATTTTTTCAATTATGTTTTACGTTTTTTTACGTTTCTTCTTCCTTTTATCAAATGTTTATGTATTTTTAATTTCATCTTTATATCTTAATATATTTTCTGTTTCTAATAAAAATAAAATCATTTCATAGCAATAATCATAATATTTTTTTAATTTATAATTTGACAGATTCATATATTTTTTATCTATTTCTCCTATTATTCCCATCTTCAATATAACTATTTTAATACTAGTATATATTGGAGAATTATAATTTTTATATTTTTCTTTATCTTTTATAAGTTTTTCATATATTTTATGTAGAATTAATCTTTTCATTTTTATTCCAGTATTATGTATATTCTTATACGCTAGTAATAATTCTTTATCATCATTTGGTAATAGTTCCATTAAATTTTCATATTGAATAGACTTATCTTGAATAATAATTTTTTCATCTATTTGATAGGCTTGATAACCTAGAGAATCTAATAGGATTGGAATGTTATGATTTAGAATACTTTTACATTTAACACTATACTTTATATTATCTTTATAGTATTTTAAATTACTTATTAATAGTTGCATGTTACTTAAAAACTCTAATAAATTTAAAAAAGATTCTTTACTAATCTTTTTTGTTTTTATATTTACACCTATATTATTTAAATATTCATAGCAATCAATATAAGTACCTCTATATTTCCAGTTATGAAATAAATAATGATTTACAAAGTCAAAATAGGTATATTCTTTTTTATCAAAAGATATACATTTACTAAGTAATATTTTCATCATTTTATTATATTCATTTCTAAACGGTTCATCCTGTTTTAACTGAAAAATTGATATTCTCATAAAACCACCCACTACTAATAGATTAATATTTGTTGAGAAAAATGTCAATGAATCGTTTTTTGTATTATAGTAAAATAAGAAATCATTCTTACTTGATTTCTTACTTAACATTGTCTTTTTATTTATACTTTTTTATTTATTTTTCAATAGTTTCTCAATTCTATCTATAATATCAGGACCATATATTTTTAATCTCTTCATAAGATTTACAAGATAAAATATAATAAGTGTATGCATCAGGACTTGGTACTTTTTCCTCATAATTATTTATAATTTCTTTTATAATTTGTGTATAACTCTTTGTCCTTATATTTTTCTTATTCCTCTATAAATTCATTTTCACAGGTTAAATTAATTTTTAAATCTTTTAAGGCTTTTTTGTCACTTCCAGTTACTATATATGTAGCATGGGCATCTACTCCATTTATTTTTTTGATACAAGATATTGCTTTTTGAGCAAGGGGGTTTGTGACAGAAGAAATACTTAGAGCTGTTAAAACTTCTTGAAGTGTCAGTCTCTCTCCTGTTCCCAAGTCTTTTTTTAGTTTTAGCATAGGTTCTAAAATACTTGGAGATAATAAATAAATATCATCTGGTATTTTGCTTAAATATTTTATGACATTTAATATAACTGCTCCGGCAGGAGACAATAAAGAAGTTTGTTTTCCTGTTATTATTTTACGATTTATTTTTAAGGCAATTACTGGTAATCCTTTTTCTTTTTCTTTTTTATCTAGGGAGGCTTTTACAACATCTAAGTAATTTTCATCTATATTTAGTTCATTCATTAGCAGATGTATTTTTTTAAATGTATCTTCATCTGCTAATCCCATTTTATAATTAACTTTTTCGGTATAATATCTTCTTACTATTTCTTTTTTTGATGCTTCTTCTACTACTGCATTGTTTGTTATACAAAAGCCTACCATGTTAACTCCCATATCTGTTGGTGAATAATAAATATCTTTTCCAGATACTTTATTTAAGATATTTTTTAAAATTGGGAATGTTTCTATATCTCTATTATAATTAACTGCTATTGTCCCATACTTTTCCAAATGAAATGGATCAATCATATTTCTATCTTTTAAGTCTGCTGTTGCGGCCTCATATGCTAAATTAACTGGATGTTTTAGAGGAAGATTCCATACTGGAAAGGTTTCAAATTTTGCATATCCAGCGTTTACTCCTCTTTGGTTTTCATGATAAATTTGAGAAAGACAAGTTGCTAGTTTACCACTTCCAGGTCCTGGGGCATTGACTAATATTAATGGTTTTGTAGTTTCAATATATGGATTTTTTCCATATCCCTCTTCACTTACTATTGTATCGACATCTGTTGGATATCCTTTTGTAAAAGTATGAATATATGTTTTAATTCCATTACGATTTAATTTTTTTATAAATTTGTCTACTGATATTTGATTATTATATAAAGTTACTACGACACTATTTACAGAAAAACCCATATTTTTTGATTTATTAATTAACTTAATTATTTCATTATCATAAGTAATTCCATACTCTTCTCTGGTCTTATTTTTTTCTATATCTTTCGCATTAATACAAAATATTATTTCCAAATCATCTTTTAATTCTTGAAACATACTAATTTTTACATCATTTTTAAATCCAGGTAGAATTCTTGCAGCATGAGAATCATCGAATAGTTTCCCACCTACTTCTAGATATAATTTATCAAATAATTTAAATCTTTCTTTTATTTTTTTACTTTGTATTTTCACATATTTTTTATTATCAAAACCTATTTTCATGTTATTCTCCTTTTATATATCTTTATTTTTTTCTAATGTTATTTTCAGAAGACTCTTTATTTTTTGGAAATTTGTTAATGATTTCAACTCTTTGACTGATATTATTATGTTTTAGTTCTTCAAAAATCTCTAATAGTATTTTAATCATCCTATCTTGAAACTCGGATAATTGTATATTTTTACTATAAATTGGATTAATTATAAATTTTATTATTTTATTAGCACTTAATATAGATATTTGAATTGTTTCTTCACATAATTGATTATCTTCTGGTTTATAAATAATTGGGTATCTTGTTCCTTCTAATGAAATATATTTATTATCATAATTAAAAAATTTAATTATGTTAATTAATGAGTTTTGATGAGATCCTGAACCATTATTTTCTGTTATTTTAGCTCCAAATTCTTCTTTCTCAATTACGAGTACAGATTGAAGTCCTTCTTCTTCTTCATCATTTCTTCTACGCCTAACTACTTCATTTAGAAAAGTATTTATTTCTTTTATTATTTCTTCTGTACTTTAAGTAGAATTTTCATAATAGATTTTTTCTTCTAATTTATTTGTAAATAACCTTTTGTCCATTTTTTTACCACTCTTTCTATTTTTATAGATCTATTTTATTAGCATTTAAAACTTCACATATATAAAAAGATATAATTTACTTCTATTCTTTTTCTATTGTATATTTTTTTTATGGATTTATCAATAAAAAATACTATTTACTTTTCATAAATTGCATTTGTAATAAAGCTATGTTAATATGAATGTAGGTGGTTTTATGAGATTAATGGATAAGAGTGTTAAACATCTAGTTATTAGAGTTACTCCTGAGATGAGAGAAAGAATAAAAGAGTTAAATAAAAGTGTAATTGATGATTCTAATAAAATTAGATATATTAGTTATGAAGCTAATCGAATGCAATCTTTAAGTATGCAGGAAGCGACTAAACTTGATAATGAAAGTCTTTATGGAAGTAACGTTTTTCCATATGAGAGAGGATATACTAAGAAAAAAAGATTTAAATAAAAAAAATACACATCATTTATTGTGTATTTTTTATATTTCTATAAGTTCATAAGAAGTTGATCCTAAGCCAATACTTTCTGCATATTCTGTTATATGTCTTCCTACTTGTCTGTCTACTCTTTGTATCATTTTTTCATGTCCTTCATCAGTGCTATTCCAAATAGCATCGATAAATGCTTGATCATTTGCTACTGGATCTAGGGATGCAAATATTCCTATGTCTCCCATTACAGGTTCTCCTTGATTTGCATCGCAGTCACAATCTACGCTTATTGCATTCGCAACTGTTATATAAACAATTGGTTTATTGTTTTCTTTTAAATAATCAGCTACTGCTTTGGCAGCTTCTGCCATAGATTCAATAAAGTCAGATTGTTCATATTTTGCACTCCAACATAAATCTGGGTCATCAGTTTGCCCACAACTATGAATGTATGCTTTTCCGTTACGAGAAGCTATTCCAATTGATTGATTCTTTAAATTAGCTCCAAATCCTCCCATCGCGTGCCCTTTTCCATGGGCTAAATTTAATATTGAATCATAATTTTTAAAGTTTTCTCCTACTATATCATATTCTAAATGTTTTCCATCATGAACTGGTATTTTAAATTCTTTTTCTCCATCCATAATATCAACTTCTGCGAAAGATGTAAATCCATGTTCTTTTGCAACTTTCATATGATCTTCTTTTGTGTTTCTTGCTCCTGGATAGGCAGTATTACATTCAATAATTGTTCCATTTAGCTTTTTTACTAATGGTCCAATCAAATCTGCTTTTAGATATCCACGAGAGCCTCTTTCCCCAGTAGATACTTTTACTCCTACTTTTCCAGGCAGTTCTACTCCTAGTTTTTCGTATATATTTATTAAACTCTCCGGGGTTATTTCTTTTGTATAATATACTTTTGATTTCATTTAATCATCTCCTTGTAAAATATCATATCATATTTATCTTTTTTTTAAATGTCATAACCATTCATTATATTTTTTTATGTATATTTTCTTAACAATTTGAGCAATTATTCCATATAGAATAATAAAGCCTATTAAATATAAATAATAAGTAATTGGTAAAATAACAAAATTAAATCCAATAAAAAAGCTTAATATGATGGGTACTATTATTGTTGCTAATATGGTGATTATTGTTAAATATAATAATTCTCTACTAGGCTTGGATTCTTTATTGCTTTTACTTCTAATATAAAATATCATTAAAGTTTCTGATACTATACATTCTATAAACCAAGCAGTTTGAAAATATGCTTGTTGAGAAATTGAGTTATATTTTAATACAAACCAGAAAACTATAAAAGCTACTATATCTGTTATGGAAGATATCATTCCAAATATTACCATGAATCTTCCTATTGAATGAATATCCCATTTTCTAACAGTTTTTATAAAACTTATATCTACATTATCATATGGAATTCCTATTTGAGATAATTCTACTATAAAATCTTGTATTAACATTTGGATTGGTAATAGTGGTAAAAATGGTAAAAAGATACTTGCTATTAGAATACTAAAAACATCTCCAAAGTCTTGGCTTAGTGCTAGCTTCATATATTTTAAAATATTTCCATATACTTTTCTTCCTTCTATAACTCCATTATGAATAACTTCTAGATTTTGTTCTAGTAAAACGATATCACTAGATTCTTTTGCTATATCTGTTGCATCATCAACGCTTATTCCAACATCTGATGTTGAAAGAGATGGGGCATCGTTTACACCATCACCCATATAACCTACAGTATGTCCATTTTCTTGTAGTAGTCTTACTACTCTTTCTTTTTGAATAGGATTCATTCTTGCAAATATTTTTGCCTTTTCTATAACTTTTCCTAATTGATAATCATTTAATTTTTCTACTTCTGAGCCTGTTATGATGTCACTGTTAATTCCTACTGCCTGACAGATGTTTTCTGTTGCATATTTACTATCTCCTGTTAATATTTTTATTTCTACTCCGTACTCTCTTAATTTGTTAATAGTTTCTTTAGCAGATGGTTTTGGTGGGTCTAAAAATGCAATTAATCCTATCAAAGTCAAGTTTTGTTCATCTTCTATTGTGAAGTTATCAATTCCTTTGTATTCATGCTTTACACATAAAGCAATTACTTGCATACCTTCTTTTGAAAGTTTTTCAGCATTTTTGTTAACCTTTTCTATAATATCTTTATTAATTGGAACTTCTTTTTTATCTATAAAAGCCTTGTTACATACTTTTATAATTTCTTCTAAAGCTCCTTTTACAATCACAGAATAGGAATTATTGTTACTTACTACGATTGATGCTCTTTTTCTTATATAATCAAATGGTATTTCATCAATTTTTATATAATTTGAACTATCTACTGGATGAGTTTTTTCATATTGAATAATGGCTTTATCTATTATATTTTTATATCCTGTACTTAAATAACTATTTATATAGGCACATTTATAGACATATTCATCTTCATTTCCATCTATGTTAATGTATTTTTGCAATTCAATGTTATTTTTTGTTAAAGTACCTGTTTTATCTGTACATAAAATATCCATAGAACCAAGATTTTGAATTGATTTAATACTTTTTACTAGTGTGTTTTTTTTAGCAAGGGATTTACTTCCTTTTGTTAGATTTACATTTACTATCATTGGTAACATACTAGGTGTAATACCTACGGCTACAGATAACGCAAATAAAATAGCTTCTTCTATGTTTCCTCTAATGAATCCATATATGATAAAAACTAAAATACATATCATAATCATACACCTTATTAAAAGATAAGTAATATGATTCATTCCTTTGTCAAAGGCAGTTTCTTCTTTTACTGGAATTTTTTTCTTATTCATTTTCCCAATAAATGTATTTAATCCAGTTTTTATTACTATTCCCTTTCCTTGACCACTTATTACGGTACAACCCATTAAACAGATGTTTTCTAACTCAATTGGATCATCTGATATTTTGTTTGTCATCGCTTTTTTTTCTACTGAGTTGCTTTCTCCTGTAAAAGATGATTGATTGATAAATAAATCTTTCGTTTCAAATAAATATAAATCTGCGGGAATGACCGAACCTGCACTTAAGGTAATAATATCTCCTGGAACTACTTCTTCTTGTCTTATTTCCAATTGCCTATTATTTCTTATAACATCAGTAAAAATTTTGATTTTTTTCTTTAGTTTTTGGTTAAATCTATAAGTTGAATAATCTTGCGAGAATCTAATTATTACACTTATAAAAGTAATACCTAATATGATAAAAGCTCCTATTATATCGTTAGTAATATAATCAATGATTGCTAATAAGATTAGAATTAAAACAAACTTATCTTTAAAAGATTCAATAATAAAAAACATCGGAGTCTTTTTATCATTATTGATTGCAATATTTTCTCCGTATTGTTCTAATCTATTTTCTATTTCATTGTTTCGTAATCCCTCTACTTTTGTATTAAATAATTTTTCTATTTGTTCTTTGCTTTTATTAGATAAAAATCTATAATCTAATTCTTTATTCATCCTATTATACCTTTACTATTGTTTTTTATTTTATATTCTTTATCTTGTCCTTTGATTTGATATGGTTTCCTATTATATCAGAAACATCTGATATAGTAACAAATGCACTTTCATCCATTTCTTCTACAATTCTTTTTAGTTCATATATTTCAATTCTAGTTAGAACGCAATATAAAACTTCTTTTTCTCCACTAATTAGTCCTTTTCCCTTTATGGTTGTTGTTGTTCTTCCTAGACGCCTATATATTTCTTTTGATAGAGTTGTTCCTTTAGCAGTTATTATCATTGCGGCTTTTGCTTGTTCTAGTCCTTCTGATACATAGTCTATTATTTTGAACGTAATAAAATATGTTAATAAAGAATACATTGCTCGATCAAATCCAAAGATAAAACCAGCAATTGTATAAATAACTAAATTAAATATCAATACAATCTGTCCAACACTTAATCCTATTTTTTTATTTATTACAATAGCAACACTTTCTGTACCGTCTACACATCCTCCAAAGTGAATTACTAATCCTACTCCTATTCCTAGAATAGCTCCTCCAAATACTGTTGCTAAAAGTATTTCATTTGTAAAAGATTGAAAATTTTCAAAAAAAGAAAGAAAAAGAGAAAAACATAACATTGAATAGATTGTTCGAAATAAAAATCTTTCTCCTAAATTTTTATATCCTATATAAATAAATGGGATATTTAAAATAATTACTAATAAGCCTAATGGAAGACCGAATAATTTATATAGAATAATGGAAATACCAGTTATTCCACCATCTAGTATCGTATTTGGAATTAAAAACAATTCTAATGCAGCAGCAGCAATAATTGTTCCTACTGTTAACATTATTATATTTATAATGTTTTTTGATGAATAATATTTTATTTTACTCATATATTCCCACTATCCTTTATTCTATTTTTATTATATCATCAGTTTTTATATTATTCAATTACAAAATATAAAGGAACTTATTTTGTTCCTTTATATTTTGTAATAATAAATGATACTCCTTTCTTTTCATTGTGAATAGTAATATCATAATCCATCATATTAAGTGTCTTTTTTACAATAGATAATCCTAGTCCAAATTCTCCTTTTATTCCTTTTCTAAAGGGAGTAAAAATTACTTCTAAAAAATCTTTGTCAATTCCTTCTCCATCATTATATAATATGAGTTTATTTTGTCTCATTGTAATTTTAATATATGTTTTTGCATATCTCATAAAATTACTTAAAAGATTATCTAATATTGTTTCCCAGTTCTCATACGAACCATAGTATTTAGATTTAGAATCTTTTATAACTTCAAAATTTACATCTTTTCTATGGAACTTAAATTTACTTACTTCTTGTTCTATTAACTTTTCCATATCAATTATATTGTGTTCTACTTTTTTATCTTTTAAGTAATCTAATTTATTTAGGTATAAGAGAGAATGTACTTTTTGTTCTAACTTTTCTGTTTGAATTTTTATTACTTTAAAAGCAGTATCTTTATCTTCTACTCCATCTTCTACTGCTTCTATATATGATTTTATTACCGTAAGAGGAGTTTTAAAGTCATGAGATATGTTTTGATACATTTGATTCCTATATTTTTCTTGGTTGATAAGAGAAAGTCTCATATCTTCTATTGCTAAAGATAAGGAGCGTATTTCATCATCTATTATAAAATTAATTTTATGATTATAATCAGGATTATCAATATTATCAATTTTATTTTTTAATTTTTCTATTTTTCTAACGATATGACTAGACCAATATACTAACATTAATCCAATCAATAAAAATGTTCCAAAAACTAAAGGAAAAATTGCACTAATAATAGAAGCTTTTGTACGATTAATGTAACTGTCATCTGATATAGCAATCTTTGTAATAGCATCTTTTTTTAGAGTGTAATAGTAGTAGGTTTTATGATTAAATATAAATTTTCCGTGAGAGTCTTTCATTTCTTTTTGAATATCATCTAGACTCTTGAAAGATATTACCTCCCGAATATTAGGAGATGTAGTTATTGTGTTATCAGATATATAAATATATGCTATTTCAGTATTTAGAAGTTTATTATCAATATCATTATCATACATTTTTAATGGTTCGCTTAAATAACTATATATGGTTTGTTCTGCAACAGGAATTAACATTTGGGGTAATACCACACCTAATGAAATAAATAATAAGATAAAGGCTATTCCAACTAGTAATAGTAATTGCTTGCTTAGATTATTTTGTTTGATATTCATGATAATCTATACCCATATCCATAAATAGATTCTATTTTTAATTTTGGAAGTTTTTTTCTTAATCTTCTTACTAAATCATCTACTGCTCTATCTGTACCAAAATAGTCTTCTCCCCAAATTGAATTTAATATTTCTTCTCTTTGAAAACATTTACCTTTATTTTTTAAGAATAAACATAATAAATCAAATTCTAGTGTTGTGCATTTTAAACTTTTATTTTTTATATAAACCGTTCTCTTTTCTATATCTATTATATAGTCTTCATACGCAATACTATTTTCTCTATCATCTTTATATACTCTTTTTATAATTTTATTAACCCTTAATACTAATTCTTTACTGGAATATGGTTTTGTTATATAATCATCACTTCCCAGCTCTAATCCGAAGATTTTATCAATTTCTTGATCTCTTGCTGATGTAAATATCACGGGAACATTATCGTCTTTTTCACGAATTGCTTTGATTATATCATAACCACTTATATCATCTCCTAACATAATATCCAATATCCATAAATGTACTTCATTTCCAATATAGGATATTGCTTCTTTTCCTGTTTTATGAACAATTACCTTATATCCTGCTTTTTCTAAATATAATTTCACTATGTTTGATAAGGCTTCTTCATCTTCAACTAAGCAGATTGTATACATTATTATCACCCGTTTCTAGTATAGCACAATTTTTCTTTATTGGTATTTATCAATCCTCCTCTTGTTTTTTTATCTATATTTTATTACATTATACTTTTTATCTTTGCTTTTTTCTATTTATTACCTCCTTTTCTGAATTTAGTATATCAATAAAGTATGTTATAATTATCGTTAAATTATGGGAAAATATGTAAAAAAATCATTCTCTATTGAATGACTTTTATTTTTTATACATATTATGTAAATCCGTTCCATCTTTATCTTCATTTCGAGCGATTTCTTCTTGTTCTAGTACTTCATCAGTTTTTACTTTTTTTATTTTCTTTGGCTCAGGTGGATGTTCTCTTAACTCTTTTTCTCTTTTGAGTTTTAATTCCTTATTATATTCTTTATATCCTAGTCTTGTATCTTCTCCATCTATATTTTCAAATCTATTTGTAAATAAAAATTTATATAAAAACATAGAAACTAGTCCAACGGCAATAATTACTAATATTTGAATAAGAAATTGTGATTTACTATCTAGTTCCGTATTTTTATGCATTCCTATTTCTTCAACTTTTTGTCCGATAAAATCATCTTCTCCACCTTTTCTACAATGTATGTTTTCGTCCAATACAGCAATATAGTGAATATCATCTGTACTTTTTTCATTACTAAGACTTGCATTGTCAACTGGTATAGCATAACTTTTCTCTTCTTTAGATTTTAACACTTCATCTTCCTGACAATAATGAATGGTACCTATATTTTTTTTATTATTATCAAATAATCCTATTGTTATACTGATAGGCAAATCATTATCTGATAAGTTTTTTATTCCTTTAAATATTACATAATCATCTTTATAATATAGGCTTTTATAACTAAAATTATCTGTTACTATTGTTGTTTCTATATTAACTGGTATTAATTCTCTTATCGAGTAATTAGCAGCATTTGCGCTTGTAATTGATATTATTATTAAAAATAAAATTATTTTAATTATATTCTTCATTTTATCTATTCCTTTCAATATACTTTTCTATATCTATCCAATTTGTTACATAATCTTCTTTTAAATTATACTTTTCTCTATCATCAAATAATAAACACTTTATCCCAATAGTTGATATTTTTTTGTAATTATATGGATCATCATCTATCATTATATTAATTAAATACTTTTTACAAATAATTGCTTTTTTATCTCCATAGCTTGATAATACTATTCCATTTACAATTATATCATTTTTTTGTAGCCACTCTTCTGTTATTTCTAGTATGGTTTTTCCATCTTTTGTTATAGCATCTCTTCTTGCTGTTATAATATAGATTTCATTTCCTTTTGACTTCAATCTTTTTAATACTTTTTTAGCATCTTTTTTAATTTCAACTTCTTCATATATTTTTCCTATATATTCGTCAAAGAATTCTTCTTTCAAATCCTCATCATTCATTATATCTAGTGGATTTAAATGCGTTTTTTCAGAATAAATCTCTAAATAATTATGAACCATTTCTGTTGTTCTACAAATTGTATCATCTAAATCTATTCCAATCCTCACTTATGTTCCTCCAGTTTTTCTAATGCTTCTTTTATTGTTGATACTTTTATCAGTTTAATTTTCATTTTTTTATCTTTTATATATTTTTTAGCTTCTTTATAGTTTCCTTTTGGAACTAAGAAAACATTTGCTTTATCTTTTACTGCTCCTAATATTTTATATTTTACTCCTCCGATTTCTCCTATTGTTCCGTCTTCTTCAATTGTACCTGTACCAGCAATTTTTAATCCTTTTGTAATATCTTTTTTGGTAAGCCTATTATATATTTCAAGTGTAGTAATTAGTCCTGCAGATGGTCCAGATTCACTTCTTTTAAATTTTAGTTCTACATTGGGCTCCGTATCGTATTTTTTTACTTTCTTTAATAGTACTCCTATTAGCTTTCTTTTTTTATATATTGATACTTTCGAATGTATAATTTGTTCTTTTTTCTTTCTTATGATTTTTAGTTCTACTTCCTCATTTTTATTTTTTGTTTGAATATAATTTATATATTCTGTTATTTCTTTAAATGGTTGATTATCAATACTTATTATTTCATCTCCAACTTTCAAGGAATTGTTATACTCATCGGATGTAGAGATTACATATATGTGACTTTCTTTTTCTTCTGCTTTTTTATTTGCTAAAGTATATGCCCAATAAATTGCGTTATTAGAAGAATATTCTAAATCTAAATCACTTCTAAATTCAATATCTTCGATGCTTTCTTTTTCTGTATACTTATAATTATCAGCACTTTCTCTTTCCCAGGTTGGAATAATGTAACTTAAGCCATAGGAAAGAATCGTTCCACTTAGCTCTTTTACATAACAGATATTAAAACTACCATTTGCCTTATATCCATTTTCCACTTTTACTCTTGGAGAGATATTAGATGTTCCCCCACCAATTATTATGTAATAGTTCAGAGGATAAAGACATATAAATATAGAAATAATTAGAAATAAGTAATAACCATAATCTTCTTTAATAATATTCCACAGATATTTTATTTTATTATTCATGTAGATTCACCTTCTATTAATATTATATCAAGATAAGGAGAAATATGAAAAGAAATTCTTTTAATATTATAATATTTATTCATTTAATTATCTTATTATTATACTATTTTTTACATACATCATTTATTATTGAAAATATCATTAATTATTCTATATCTTTTTTTAAAAATTTTTTTCCAGTTAGCTTCTTATTGAACATCATTATTTTTTTATTATTGGATTATGAATTTATTCCTATTTTATCTTTTATTCCTAATATTTCTACTTCTTTTCTTTTATTTATATTCAGTTTTTTTAGTGGTTTCCCTACTGGGAGTAAAATGGTTTGCGAATTTTTAAAAAAAGGATATTGTAGTAAGGATGAAGCTAATTCATATCTTTATTTTTCTCATTTTCCTAATCCTTTTTTTATTTTAGGAGTTGTATCCCCTATTATTAATAATTATTTATATACTATTTATTTATATTTATCTCTGATATTAAGTAATTATATTCTCTATTTCTTTTTTTCAAAAAAGAAAAGATATTCTATAATAAAGCCTTCTTTTCATAATAATTTTTCTATATCTCTTAATAATTCTATTCAAAAAAGTTTTTCCATTATTTTATTAGTTTATGGCATTAGTCTTTATTTTTATATTATTAGTATTCTTTATCATTCTTTTTTCCCAAGTAATTCTTATTTTTATGTTCTAATTAATGGATTTTTTGATTTAACAAATGGTGTTATATCTAGTGTTGTTGTAAAAGAAAGGGTTATTAGAGCATTACTAATACTTTCTTTTTTGTCTTTTGGAACAATATCTATTCATATGCAAACGTCAAGTATATTAAAAGAAGAAGGGCTCTCTTATTCATATTACCTTAAAGGTAGAATAATAAGTCTTCTTCTTTCTATTTTGTTTTTTTTATTATTAGTTTCTATCCCAGCTAGCAAAATAATTTTTGGCTTTTGTAGGATTACATAATTCTCCCCAATAATCGTCTTCCATTTTATGAATTGATTTGTCACTGCAGTCACTTCCACCATTATCGTCATATAACAATATATAAGATGTTAATGGTAAATTAATATCTGGTACGTAATTAACAGGAGCTATGATAGATATTCCATATTCATTATCAAAATTTGGATGATAAAATACAATTTGAATTAAAATATTTGATGTTCTAATACTTCTATTTTTACATTTTGAATATTTAGTTCTTGTACAGTATGTTCAGATATTCCTTTAGAGGAATCTGCCGCTATCTTTGTTTGTCCTAGATTAATCAAATCTCCCTTTGTATTGTCTTAGTAAGCAAATATTTATAGGATAATATTTCATTCTTATCTTTTTCAATTACTCTTTTATCATTATAAGATGAAAATGTTGTAGTTTTACTATGATTATTTGTCTTATTTGCTAATCTCCATAGTGGAATATGTATAATAGTCATTTCCATATCTTGTATGATGGAAAACAATAATTACTCTATATTTTGCATAATTTAGAGATTCCGTTACATAGTCTGGAAGGGTTTCAATATAGTCTTTTACTCTAGATACAAATACTTTTTCGGTACTACTTTTTGTACAAATTGCATTCGTTTTGGATGGATCTTTCATACACTTTGTTATATATGCTGCTTTACACTCAGCATCTGATAAGAAACAATTTTCTTGATATTTTAATAATTTTTCTTTATATAAATTTTCTTTAAAAATAGTAATTGGTGGATTAAGGTTATCTGGTGATGGTGGGGTTTGATCGGCAGGTCCTATTTTATAATCTGTAATAAAAATATCACAA
>Ga0256404_1008425_pt1 | contig 15498 bp, 20 predicted proteins | sample RumenRJG_01DNA_FD_185990 | JGI IMG/M metagenome (GOLD analysis project Ga0256404, IMG submission 185990) | Bovine rumen microbial communities from Lethbridge, Alberta, Canada - RJG_01 | ecosystem: Host-associated > Mammals > Digestive system > Stomach > Rumen | place: Canada: Alberta | collected...
CCTACCTGGTAAACTTCTTTTTTCTTGCGTGCCATAATTAAACCTCCTATGGTACATCAACATGATACTACCATAGGAGGCTTCCTTTTTACATATTTACAGACTTTTTCTCACACTCTCACTGTCTCAGACCGAATTGATAAATATCTGTTTCATCGCCATTGATTATCCCCTGGTCTGCAAATGATTTAGCAATGGCACCGCTTATTGTTTCTAAATTTTTCATTACACAATCCTATCTACAATTCTCAACTATTAAAACGATTGCAAGTATCACCTTTTGCACTATCAACATTCTCAGCAGCCTGAATTAACTATTCCACCAAGCTCATTTTTTTAACCCTTAATCAACGATTTTACCAACTTTCTAACGGAGTTGATTGTATGCACCTTCTTTTGCTCTTACAACACACACAACAATATTCGGTAATGATTTTGACAAAAATGGATTATTGGTCACATTGGCTGACCTCAACAATAAATAAAAGAGCCGAATCATCAAGGATCGACTCTCTTCATTACATATGTATTATATTACTACAAACCGCACCTTATCATGTCTATGTATTTCATTTCATATTATTCACTAAGCCGGTCGGATTGAGTATTCTCCCCTACTCTGATACAGATTTATCATAGAATCAGGTTACCCTTTTGTTGTATTTTGTTTTTTAGCAATAATGAATATAGCATCCATCCAACAACAACTCCAATTGTATTGCATACAACATCTATAATATCAGCTGTGCGCGGTGATGCGGCTAAGCCAAGCGTCATTTCCAAATACTGAGCTCCCTCTATCAAAAGAATTAGAATAACTGATAAGACTATACATCGTTTAAAGGAATGAAACGCTCTATAGTTATTAAGCCTGCCAAGAATTACAAACGGAATAAAAAGAGCAATATTCCCTCCTATGTTTACTATCGCAATCCTTTTATTATACTCCCACATTTTAACTAAATCAGCAAAAGAAAGATTGATGACTTTGAATCCGCTATCGGGATCTTCCGGTGGAATTAAAATTGGGAATAGCGTAACTGCAATAATAAAAATGATATATATAACAAATGCACTATTCTTTGCTTTTTCTACTATATACTCTTTGCAGAGTTTGTTTTTCTTTTTTGCAGACAAAATAGCAGAGGCATAAATCACTAATATCAATGGGATAAACACCAAGGCTATAGTTTCATAATCTATTAAGTATGTCATTTTGCTATTGTCACCTTAATTTGTTATTTTACCTTTTAACGTATGTGATTTATAGACAGCTCCGTTTCCATATACGTATAGATAATAGGAATTGCTTTTCGTAACGCTCTTACTCCACTTTTTTGTTTGCTCTTTCGTTATTGTAATTTTCCCATAGTATTCATCGGGACCCGACTTCTTTTTATATAGTTTTACGTTAATGGCATTTTGTCCGCTTCCTGCGGTTGTTGATGTCACTTTCAGTGCTGCTTTTCCACTTTTCAAGGGGTGGTAAACATCGTTTTTACTTCCATCAACATATGCATTTCCGCTTCCATCAGTATTAAAGCTACAACTCACTGTGCTTGTAGTTTTTGCATATACAATACCAGAACATATGACTGTTATCACAAGCACCAATACCAACGCATGTATACTATTACTCTTTTTCATTCTTTTTCCTCCATTTTTTTGTTGAAATGATAATTTGTATCAACACCTTAGTAACTTGTTTGTTTTATGATTAATAATAATCCTCTGAACACAAAGCTTCTTGCTTCTATTACTATAGATCAAGGGGTTTGAATATTTTTAAGTTTATATACCTTCTCCGGGACTTTTGGCTGGTATATGAGATGCGCACAGGTAGAATTAACATTTAACGAAGCTGCTATAACGGCCAGTGATGCCAAAACTTGGCTTGCTTTTTCAATAATCTTTTTCATTTGACCCATCCTTTTTGTTCATAAGTATAATTGCTGAATTTAGTGTATGCACCTTCTTTTACTTTTACAATATACTCAGCAATTATAGGCAATATTTTCAACAAATTTGGACATTCCAGTTTGATTTATAACCTTCACAGCTGTTGACATCGTAAAGAACTCCCCAGTACGAACCCCGCATCCAATGCAGAGGTTTTCCTGCACAAAAAACCGGGCGCACCCTCTTTTCCTGCGCCCAGCCTTATCGTCAATGTGATTAATATTTAGATCTCTACGACGTGCTTTTTCTTCTTGCCTTTTTCGATAAGTAGCTTGCCGTCCGTGAACATGTCAACGGTCACTGACGCTTTCTTGTCGGTGATCTTCTCGCCGCCGACTTTGACGCCGCCCTGCTGTATCGATCTGAAAGCTTCGCTGTTGCTGCTCTCAAGACCGAGGTCCTTCAGCAGCGCAGCCAGACCGTAGTTCTCGCTCTGTTATAGCTGTCGTCCGGACTTAGGAGGGTCCGCCCGCTAGTGCGTGGCTCTCGAAGCAGACCAAGAAACGTTATCACTTTATACCTAAAAGGTGATTTCCCTCAAATAAGGACTTGATTCCTTAAACAACCATATAATAGCAATACCTATTATCAGGATGCGAGGTACTATATTAAAGATAATAACACTATGACGGTTTTTTCAGATTCCTCTGTAAGTTTTTTATTTATTCATCAAATGCTTATATAGTTTCCATATTAGCACAGCAATCACTACCATTATTGCCAAAACAACCAATAATGGGGCCATTATTGCCATCATTCTTAACATAATATAATACTCCTTATTAAATTGCACTCCATGAATGCTTTACTTTAACACGTTTATTACTCTTATCTATTTTCAATAACTTTATTTTCAGTCTTTCATAAAATGTGCAATACTCGACTCCTTAATGATAGTCACACCGAAGTGTGCCAGAATCATTATAGAGGTTTTGATCTATATGTGGCTCTTTATTTCCGTGATGATGGATCTCAAATTCCGATAGAGTGGATTTATTTTTCCGTGAAGGTGGGTCTCATTGAACGGAATATACAACTTCAGCTGTTCCGGCGAAACTTCTCTGCTTAATGCTGCATTATATTCAATCGGTTCTACTCGGTAATACAAACCATACGCATCCTTGAAGCAGCCCCTGTTCACGACCAGATACATGTCGTCCAGCAACTTGAAATTAGGTTATGTTTGTTCATAAATGCTATATGTCTCTTTATTACAGTGATAGATCTGTTTCAAATTGTTCTTTTATTTTAGAAGCATTGCTTCCAAAAGAAGTATACGCTTTTTCGCATGAATCAAGCACCTTGGATAGGTCTTCATATTTGGCGCTCCTTTTAAATGACTCTACTATTTTTTTGTATTCTTTTTCAAATAATCTATTGCAGAACTGTCATTATAATAAATGTCTCCCCATTTTTTTATAGTTGATTCAAAACTGTTCCAAATATTATTATTTTTATATTGTGCGGCAAAAGATGTTCCGTATTTTTTGTACTCTGAATTGAGTCTGTCAAAATCGTCCGATTTTTGTAATTCCTTAAGAACATTGTCAATATGTTGCTGTTTCTCCTTTTCAGAAACAATAATGCCTGCTTTTTTCGCTTTAGCATATAATGCGTATCTTTCAGTTATTTCCTCGTTGGTTTTATCAATTGCCTGTTTTTCGGTTATCCCATTTATCTCTTTTGTTTTTAAGCTGCGATAATAATAGGGATAAAGACTATTGTCACCGAGCTCGTTTTGCATTTGGCTGGTAAATACCGTTAGCTTAACAAATTTTTTCTCAGCAGAGTCGCTATCTTTGTAAGGTTCTTTTCCGTAAGAATCAGTTTATTTAGGCCAACAAAACCAATAGCGATTAAACAGAAGAGTGCAATTAATGATAATATTATTTTTTTCATAACGGATTTCCTTTTGTTAATTACTCGCTAACATACTCGATATCGTCGATGAACCCTTTTTCTCCTTTGTTATATAGTTGCCGATATGCCTCCCACTAAAGTGTATATAAAATATATCTTCTATACACTAAACAATGGCAGAAGATTCAAGGGGACACTATTCTTAAAAAAATCTTGCGTTTTTTGACATTGCTATTATTGGATAAGCATCTTACATTTCCATATTTGATCGGAGCAAAAATAGATATGAACGCGTAAGCAGACATTAAAAATGATCATTATCAGAAGAATAACTCTCGATATTTTGCCAAGGATATGCAAAATGGTGCTATACTATATAAATGCTTGCAATATTACTTCAGCTGATCGATGATCCGGAGGACAAAAGAAAATTCGAAGATCTCTACAGCCGATATGAACGGCTGATGTTTGTTGTTGCAAGAGATATTCTAAAGGATCCATACAAGGCAGAAGATGCCGTAAATGACGCCTTCATCAACATAATAAAGAATTTTGAAAAAATAGGTGCGGCTGACAGTCCCCGGACAAAGCGCTTCGTTGTTATTATAGTAAGGAACATTTGCTTTAATATGCTGAAGAAAGATAAAAGGCATCCGGAAGTTCTTTCTGATCATGTAATCGAAATAGATCAGCATGCAACCCCGGCAGAAGATGCGTTCTTTGATTCTTACAGCATTGAAAAGTTGAAAGAAAAAATCAGAATGCTGCCCGCAAAGCAAAGAGACGCGCTGTATCTGCATGTTGCAGAGAATATGAGCGTGAAAGAAATCGCCACGCTGCTGGGCTCGAGCGACGAGACCGTAAAGAAGCGATTGCAGCGAGCACGTAATAATCTGCGTGAGCTGATGGGGGAATGTGATGAGTAAGACCAATCTGGAATATGCACTGACAGATGTGCTGGATGAAGAAATAATTGCATATGGCGAGATGGGTTCACAGGATCACCACGTTTTTTCGCGCCGATATAAAAAGAGAAAGTAAAAGATATTACAGGAAGCGACATATGGTGGCAGGGAATTCGCTTATACAGATCCCTGCAGGACAGGGCGCATGTCACGCCGCAGACGTGTCGCAATACTGGCTGCGGTTCTGATCATGGTACTGGCTATGACCGCTGTTGTTATAGCAATAATAAAACCGCATATATATTATGTGATCAAGGAAAAAGTGATTAGCTGGGATATAAGTTTTGAACAGGAAAAAGATGAGACAGGCAGCAAAATTGATGCGGTTCAGTTTGCTTACATGAAACCAAAGACACCTAATGGATACAGCATTGTCAGCGAAGATAAAGAGTCAGATCGTTACTCTGTCGAATATAAAGATGATGACGGGCACAGCATCTATTATTCGCAGTATCTGCCTGATGATGTGACTACATCTATTGATTCGGAGAGACATAAAATAACCAAAGAAAAAATCGGCGAATACGAAGTAGTGATCGGAGTATCAGACAAGGATGTTCTGTCTATCTGTAATGATGGCAATTATGTCTATGATATTGACGGCACCTGCGATGCAGATACGATAAAAAAGATGATGGAAAGTATACTCTTAAAGAAAAACTATTAATACTTGTACAGGATTCTCTTGCTCATCAAAAGCTTTTTTTGCAAAAAATGAATAAATAACCACCATATTTTTCCAATGTTTCCACCACTGTTTCCACCACTCAGAACAAAGATGAACAATCCAAATCTATTATTGGATTATATCCGCAAAAAGAAAAATCCTCGAAATGCTTGAATCTCCAAGGTTTTTTTGATGGTCAGAAGGGTCTGCTTGATCGAGGATTCTCATATAACTCTCTGCTGCCGGAATGGTGATACCATATCTATGAGGAATATTATATAGAATGAAATGTATTGATTATATTTCCATGCTGTTGCTGACAAAATCAAAAACTATTATTGGCTAATTTCAGGCTGTATGTATACATGGGATCACCGAAATGATCAATATCCCAAACCTTCTGTCCATTCCGATCCTTCCCTTTCCGGATACATTCGCATTGCGGCATTCAAGTCTCACAATGTTTTCCGATTGGGGAATTATTTGCAAGTACTATTTTTGTTCTCTGTACAGACGGTATATGCCTATCCAGTTTAATGACACAAATGCACTGATTCCTACCCATATTCCACCAAAGACTCCCCAGGGAATCACATTCTGCAGATCGCAGATCAGCGTTATCAAAGGCACTGCCATCATAACTGCCGCAAAGTTTCTTCTCCTCCTGTAATTGGTGGCTCTTCTAGTGTCACCGGCCTGCTCAGGCACATCAGCAGCCAGTGTCGAAACAGAACATGATATTAATATCAAGAGAACCATCATAAGCAGCGGCAGCACCGAAGCCCATATGTAATTTCCGGTATATCTCTGCAGCAACATCCATCCTACCGACACAGCGAGCAAAACACTGCAGGCGAAGAGGAAATTTGTTCCAAAGCCTTTTTTCCTGAGGTTCAAAACACCAGCTAACAAGACAACACATCCCACCATCAGTACCGAAAGAACGATCGGTGATATGAAGCCATATTCAAAGTAAGCCATGCTTCCGATAACATATCCAAATGCAGAGATAAGAAATCCATACGCTGCCGTATCAAGTCCGGATATGTCTGCGCTGCCGCTTCTTATATTGAGGACACGTCCTGTCCTGGCTTTTGCTCTCCCCTCTGCGTTTTTCTTTCTAAGAGCAGCTGTGAAAACAACGCCATCATCTTCATTGCTGAATCCGCAAGTACCTTCGTGAAGGGCACATGCATTCTTTACGATGGCAAGACCCATCCCGGAGCCGGTATATGATTCCCAGATCTTTGCGCCTTCTTCTTCAGAAATATTCCTGCCCTTGTTCGCTACTTTGATTTCGATCATATCTTTCATATCTGTGTTGTCTATGCTTATATCGATTTCGCTTCCTTCTTCGGCATGTCTGACTGCATTCGACAAATAGTTTGATATGATATAGCTGACCAGTTTTCTGTCAGCATATATCATGCTGTCCCCGGATGCGCTCAGTCTTATTGTTATATTTTTATTCTCAGCCAGAGTCCGATACTGTTCGGTCACACTATCTGCCAACCTCTCTACGGAAAACTCACTCAGTTCCAGAGGATATGTACCGGCCTCCATTTTTGACAGTTCTATCAGACTGACGATGTCCCTGTTCATCTCCTCACTTTCATCGACTATGACTCCGGCATATTCTTTTTTCTTTTCATCATCGCCTTCTTCTATCATTATCTCCCCGTAATTCCGTATAATGCTGAGAGGAGTTTTCAGTTCATGAGCCACAGCATCTATCATGAGGCGCCGTCTTTTTTCGCTTTCAAAGTTTTCTTCGAGGCTCCTTCCCACACTGAAGATCAGTATCGCCCCTATCGCCAGTATCACAGCAAAAAGGGTTATGTATACCGGGATCATGTTCTTCATTACCGGCACCAGAACAGGAGCATCGATTCCAAGATAAAGCAGAAATCTTTCATCTACATTTTCCATAGCATAGGTGTTACATCTGAAAAGGTCTTCATTTTCACCAGTCTCTGTTCCCCTATTATTCATAAGGAATTCATCCGGAATATCGAAAACCCTGTATTCCGATGGTTCTTCCTTATCCTTCACCGAGTTCGTTTCTCTTCCGTATGTACCGAGCACTTTTCCTTTTGAGGTAATCATCTGGAAATCCTGAAACGATGCGTCCCTGACCTTTTTCCCCCTTGGTCTGACACTGTATTTTTCTCCATCCAGCTCATATGGATAAAAGAATCTGCCATCCTGGTATCCTGACATTTCAAAATATGAAGGGATATCTTTCCCGGATTTCAGCTTTTTTTCAAATCCCGCCAGCTGCTCACTATCCATAAAGTCGGCTGGAACCATTATCTTGCTGTTGCGGTAAAGAGGCGAGCCGACGATGACCGTGACAGGAGGCTCGAACAGACTGAGCCCGTCCACATATTTTTCTTTTCTCTTCCCTTTAACTTTTCCTTTTTCGTATAGGGCGGCGGTCGGTTTGTCAAAGCCGTATTTTTCCCCCATCTGATATCTGTAATATCTGAGGAGCGCCAATGCCTGAGCTGCATTCACATCATCTTCATATGCTTTGCTGTCTGTCTGAACATATCTGGCTGCTCTTATTTCCCCGGCCAGATTTTCTGCGCTTCTGACAACGTCATCGTGTATCCTGCTCCTGTAACTATCTGCCTGATATACGGTTATGATCGCGCTGCCTGCCACGAAAAACAAGAATAATACTATCGCTATGTTCCTGTTATATTTTTTCATCCTCATCCACCTCAAATCTGTATCCAACTTTTATTATCGTATGCACATATCCTGAACATGGTCCCAGAAGGCGCCTGAGTTTCTTTATAGCGGCATCCACAGACCTGTCATATACAGCAGCATCATCTCCCCAGACATTATCCAGCAACTGGTCTCTTGAAAGGATTCTTCCCCTGTTCTTCATAAAGAAAACCAGAAGGTCGTAGATCCGGGGTGGCATGCCCGTAAGCTCACCCTGCACGAACACTTCTCTGCTTTCGAGGGCTATGCTGATCCCCGGCACTTCGATCGTTCTGCTGTCCTCACTTCCATTGTATCTTTTTATCAGTTTTTCGACTCTGGCCATCAGGACGGGAAGGGAGAAGGGTTTTGTAACATAATCGTCCCCATCCATCTCGAATCCTCTGAGCTGATCCTCTTCAGCGGTCCTTGCCGTAAGGAAAACAACAGGAGCATCAGAAACCTTGCGCAGTCGCCTGCATACTTCAAATCCATCACATACCGGCATCATCACATCGAGCACCGCTGCATCTATCATTCTTGTCTCCAGTATGTCTGTTGCTTCACCGCCGTCAGCGGCCGCCAGCACTTCATACCCCTTCTTCTCAAAATAGTCCTTTAAGACCGCCCTCAGTCTGGGTTCATCCTCTGCTATCAGAACGCTGTACATATCTCTGTCTCCTGCCCTATTAAAATCGTATAACGAAATTAATTATATCAGTATGCACTGACTGCTGCTATATCTTGTTTCCTATTATACACATAGATGTGACCTTTTTATGACCAGCATTAACCAGCATCAGTTATAATTCAGTGAAATAGGAGCGACAAGTTGTCAATAGCAAAAAGTCTTTTATGCAAATAATGAATATATTCATTACGGATTTCTGAATTTTGCCACCTCGTTTGCCACCACGGTTAGGGAAAATCAGGGGTAATTAGGGGGTATCATGGATTTCCGTCAAAATGAAAAATCCTCGGAACACTTGAATTTCCAGGGGTTTTGATGGTCGGACTATTGATGATAAATTGATTGAAATGCGCCTAACATCCATGTCGGATGCATTTCTTGGATATTCCGGTGCGCTGAAAGCGCCAATCCGGTCAACCGGAAATCACCTGTCCGGTTAAGGGAAATCATGATTTTCTGATATCCGGTGCGGTGGAACCGCTGTTCCGGTGATGGAAACCATCATTCCGGAACAGGAAACCACCTGATTTGACTATTCACTCATTGTTGGGTCCAGACCATATACTTCTCTCATTGATCGGTAGTTATCTGGATCAGTTGGTACGATGTTGATTTTGTATGCATCATGCTTGATGCGATCAAGGATCGCCTCAGCCAGTGGACTTGCATCTCCTCCTAATTGATCATACCATCCATCCGGTTCATACTGTGAACAGAAAATCGTAGAAGACTTCCTTCTTCTTCTGTGCAGCAGTTCCAGGATGTCATGCTGCTCCGCTTCTGTCGGCTTCAGCAATAGCCATTCGTCCAGAATCAAAACGACCGGATTAGCATATTTGCCAAGGACCTTATTGTACGTGCCATCGGTGCGAGCAAGTTCGAGTTCGAGCAGCATATCCGGAAGACGAACATATTTTGTCCTGTAGCGTTGCTTACAGGCCTCCATACCAAAGGCGCATGCCAGGTATGTCTTGCCGCTTCCGGTTGCTCCGGTGATGAACAGATTCCGGTGCTCCGTAATATACTCACAGGTGGAGAGCCGCTCGATCAGATTTCGATTGAGTTTCCTCCCGGATGTATAGTTGATGTCGGCGATGAAAGCTTCAGGCTGATCAAATCCAGCATTACGGATGAGCCGCTTGAGACTATTGGCTTTCCTGTTACTGTACTCGATATCGACCAGCATGCCGAAACGGTCTTCGAAGTCGACATCCTTCATACCCGGATCGTTCATCTGTGTGATGAATGCATCTGCCATGGAAGACAGGCGCATCTCGATCAATTTATCAATAGTGCTTTGGTTTGTCATGAGCTCACCTCCTGTAGTAGTCCCCGCCGCGGGTGATCGCATGGGGGTTATGCGGTTTAGCAGACTTCATCTTGGACTCATCCTCACAGGATCGGTCCTTCCCGGATGCAAGAATGTTTTTGACACTCTTGTAACTGGGACTTGCAGTGTATGTCAGAGCCTTTGTGCAGGCGGCCTCAAGACGCTGTGGCGAATATCTGTCCGCCAGTTTCAGAAGTCCCATACAGCTGCGATACGATTGCTGCTCGATCCGCTGGGAGGCAAGGATCGCATTGACAATCTTGCAGGTATTGTTGCCGATCTTTTCAGCCCATTTACGGAAACGGTCACCGTTCCACTCCAGATATTTCTGGTGGTCCTCCGGCATATGCTCCGTAACTGTGCTGTACTGCCCCTTACGACCGTATCTGCGGCGGTGAGAGGCGATTCGGTTATGATTAAAGAAGATCTCGACTACCTGATCAGTTATCCGCACATCGACCTTACGTTTGATAAATTCGTAAGGAACGGAGTATAGCATTCCGTCGACAGATATGTGATAATTGAACTGAACAGTGGCTGTCTTCCACTCAGCCAGTTCATAACGGGTAGCCGGTAGCTTCGCCAGCAATGGCAGTTCTTCTGCCACGAAGATCTCATACCTGCTGCCCTCTTTCTTTTGAAAAGGGCGATGGACGAATTCTTCGAGCTTTTCCCGGATGGCACGATTCAGTTCGGCCAGCGAGAAGAATTGTTCATTGCGAAGCGCCGCGGTGATCCATGTGGAGATGACTCCTACTGATCCTTCGGCATTCGGCTTGTCCTTCGGAGCCCTCACTCGGGCGGGAAGGATCGCCGTGTTGTAGTGTTCAGCCATTTCATGATAAACGGTGTTGAGTTCCTGAGTGTACCAGTCATTGTTGTGAGCAACTGCCGTTTTCAGGTTGTCCGGCACAATGATACGAGTCACACCGCCGAAGTACTCATACATGTGTACATGGGCAGTGATCCAGGCACGCTGTTTCTCATTGATAAAGGCTTCCACATACGGATACATGCTGTAGGTCATAACGCCTACAAACAGCCATGCATTGATGATCTCACCGGTATCAGGATCAATGATATGAGCCGGATCACCAGCCCAGTCAACTTCGATTTGTTCACCGGGCTTTCTGGGAATATGCATCGTTGCATGACGCTTCTGCTCATCCTGCTGGATGTGATAGCAGAACTGTGAATACATGAGAGGCTCTTCGCCTGTCTGGCGGCATTCCTCCAGGTACTCGGTCCAGAGGAGCTTCTTGTTGACTCCGTTGCGGAGGAGCTCTTTCTGGATGTAATCGAAGTCAGGCATTTTCTTTGGAGTCTGCTTCGATTGTTCGGGAAACATCAGTTTCCCAAGTTCAATGTCAGTCAGGTTTTCGTCTAAAGGCCATGAGAGATTCATCTCTCGTGCCCGGCGCTGAACCTTAACAACAGTTTTTTGCGAAACATTAAGGCTTTGCATGATGTTTCGCTGAGATAGACCCAGGGCTGTCAGCCGTAGGATCTCGCGATATTTGGTCATTAGCTTGACCTCCTTAGAATAGATTTACGCCAATGGCGCATATTCTAATTCTAAAGAAGCATGTTGGTGATTTCCATCTCCGGAATGATGATTTCCGTTACACCGGAATTGTGATTTCCTCAGGCCGGACAGGTGATGGATTCTAGTCCGGAATACTCATTTCCAAACAAGTTACCAGAATGCCACCTTTAATAACAAAATTCTCAGCATATTGCGAATGTGCTACTCTTTCAAGAAAGCGTTCCATCATGTAAATCCTGATCAAGATCCTTGCATCCGCCTTATTATCCTTAGCGATGTTCCTGATGCGCCCTTTTATTTGCTCCTGTGTCAATGCCATTACAACATCACCTCCATGTAGCCTCTGATTATACTGTCAACATGGAATAGCCTGGCATATTCCATAAGTTTATTCAGGTCTTTGTCTTTTCTTGCTATATATGTTTTAAGTGCAGTCTGAAAATCCTGGATCTCAAATCTGCTTCTTGAGCGCACGAGATCACAAATGGTTCTTTCCAGATCATATATAGGGATATTATGTCCAAATGAATTTTTGATTGTTGTCTTCCCTATCCCCAGCAATTCCCTCTTTACAGTGAATACTCTGATTCCGTCTTTGACTAGCCGGGCAGTCCCATATCCAGTGTATATCGTTATAGTCTGCTGCAACGGCTCCCTGTCGATCAGCCTATGATAATATAACGCATCATCGTGGGAAAAAACCGCCTGAGGGCAACGCAAAGAAAGGATGTATTGATCATCTTCCCATAGATTAGGCTCAGCATATATCCCATGACCGACTTTCTGAAAGCCATTATTCTTTATGAATTTGTATAAAGCATCTTTTGAGCATCCTTCGTCCAAAGCGATCTTAGTCAACAGGATTCCTGATCCATCAACATATTTAGTTAAATCTGTCATACTGCATCACCAACCTTTGTGCTAATATTGTATCTTATATTAGCACGAAAGTAAAGGAGGTTTTTTTGAGAGGAACGAGGGCAAAAAGCTTGCCATTACAGCTCCGCCTTTGATCGCATTTAGTCAGGAAGCAAATCCATTTTTCACTATTTCGTTCTCCGATATTAGCCTTACAACTATTATTTGCTCTACCATCTTAGATTGACTCAGCTTCTGTCAATGACCATGTGTATCCGGGGATTTCCGCCTTATCGAGGTCAAGCATGCCTGGCTTTGGGTTTCTGGCTATCTCGCATAGCTGATCAAATTGTTTCAATGTATTGTTTTCATAAGCCAAACCGCCAGGCACGAATCCTTTGGAATATGTCAGCTTGAAATAATCATTTGACTGTAAATACATGGCATAGAACTTATCATGATGACTCGCGATATGACGATGGATCATCTTTAAATTGTCCCGAAAACTCGCTGCAAGAACGATACCTCCGGCTTCCTCTGCATCAACCTCAAAGAAATCCTTGAGACCGTCTAACTGCAAAGTATACTGTCCTGTGTCTTGGGCGTAATACTTCACCTGCAATGCAGCTGTTTCCGGATAGAAATCAAAGACAAGTCCGGACATTTCTGTATGTGCCGGAACAGGGAGCCTTTCTCCGCATTCTTTGCAAACAAGTACCCAATGACCGTTTTGTGGAAGTTCTATTTTTTTCTTCTCTTTCTTCTTGAATAGACCCATGCAATTACCTCCTTGCATCTCTCATCGCTTCCCCATACACAAAATCAAGTGTCGCCTCATCAATACTCTTTTCACACTTGTTAACACATTCTTTACTCATCTCGTTTCTCCTCTCTTCCCATATACAATACGATTTTATGAAAGAACTGTCACACTATCCCTGAGTTCATTCAGCAGCACATCAAAGTCGATCTTGTCAACATACGCATTTTTTCTGCAGTACGTTTCCCACCTCCTGCGAAAGCCATCGTCGGCGCGGATATCTTCGATCCCTTCCAGAATGCTTTCCACATCAAATTCTGTGCCGCGATACTCAAAGGTCGTTCTGACAGCCCTGATGATATTGTCATGATCAAGCTGCTCTTTCTTCAAAGTCCATATCAGATAGAGATCATAGAAATCCTTGCTTCTGCTGTTATCGGTCTTCCTGGATACTGTTGTCTCCAGCTTTTCGGCAACAATGGTTTCAAGATTATATGACATAAGAGTTATGTCCTGTTCATCCGGAAACACTGATCTGTATCTGTATTCTATCGCTTCCGGAGTGATCGGATCTCCTGTAGCGATATCTATACTGAACGGCTGTCTGATATTACTTAGCCTTCCGATGACAGATATCCGATATCCCGGATACTTATTCTCAATTTTGATTTCCTCTATAGACCTGATTTCATAGGTTACTTCATCATCTGATGACACGGAAATGATGTTTTCGACTACATCCCTTATGGATTCGGCGCCCATATGTCTATTCCTGAGAGACATGTCCATATCCATGGTAGTTCTTGTCTCTATTCCCATAATTGATGAAAGCAGGAATCCGCCCTTCAAAATCAAATCCGTCTTATAAGTACTTCCTGATAATCTGACAAGAAATCGTTCAAAGAAATATGTCAGCAGAAGTGTGTTAACAGAAACACCACTCTCGGCAGAACGTTTTCTGATCATTGCCATTACTTTATCTTTATTCATAAAACCTCCAGTATAGAATCTACCCTTTCACTTATTTTCATCATCCTGGCATACTTTCTGAGTTTCCTGTAGTCGCGTTCAGGATCTGACGCGTAATTCTTCACGGCTTTAGAGAAGACCTCAACATCAATATTCTTCCGGTTTGCGATCAGATCACATATTGTCCGTTCCTTATCATATGCTCTTACAGCATTGCCAAACACAGTACTGCATTCTGTAACCCCCATCTCATAGAGACTTTTGTCAACATAGTGGATAATCGTATCGTCTGTAATATGAGAACTGTTGTAGCCCTTATATACTGTAACTTCCTTGCTGAAAGGGACTCTGTCCGTCATGCCATGCAAATACAGAGCGCTTGAAAAAGAATAAATACATCTGCGATTCTTCACCTGGAAGAAATAGTAGTCGTCCTGATCTCCCCCTTCAGTCAGATATATACCTCTTGCAACGCGGATAAGCTGCTTCCTTTCGACCATATCGGTAAGATACCAGCTTGCAATTTTTTCATTAGCTGCCATGGAAGCAGTAATTATTCCATTGTTTTTATCACAGATCCTTTTAATCTTCTCGTAGTTGGTCATAATCGCACCTTCCTTTTACGCTTACATTTTATATTATCGTTAGCGCAAAAGCAAGTATGATTTCATATTTGATATTGACCCCGATCCTGTTTATTTCTTTGCGAAGGTCGTCTATCGCCATCTTGATTTCAGGATCTGTTCTGACGTCCGTAGACAGAATCAGGACCCTTATGTACTGCGACATATTCTTATTGTTTTTTTTCGACTCTTTAAAATTATGGATCCGTCAAAAAGAAAAATCCTTGAAACTATTGAAATTTCAAGGATTTTGAGTGCTGGAGCATACGGGGCTTTGCATCCTTGCCTTTGGCAAGTCTGCCGGTCTGCGCCGCCTCCCTCAGGCGGCTTGACCCGCTCGCTATTCGAGGCTCCGCCGGAGCCTCTCACTTTACGCTCGCGCCCCTCGGGTTCTCGCCCCGTATTATTCCTGCACAGTAATGAAAACGAGACACCGGCTGGTGTCTCGTTTTCATTAGGTTAAATGAATAGTTAAATGCCTCATAAAAGTGCATTACGTATTGCGGAAAACGTGATGTTTGGAACATGCAGTTACAACTTCACGTTTTTTTGTGC
>Ga0256404_1008426_pt1 | contig 15497 bp, 10 predicted proteins | sample RumenRJG_01DNA_FD_185990 | JGI IMG/M metagenome (GOLD analysis project Ga0256404, IMG submission 185990) | Bovine rumen microbial communities from Lethbridge, Alberta, Canada - RJG_01 | ecosystem: Host-associated > Mammals > Digestive system > Stomach > Rumen | place: Canada: Alberta | collected...
TTGGAACGATTAGATAAACTGCTAACATCACTTTATGTATAATGATAACTAAACTATACATAAATTGGAATAAAAAATATCAAAATAAAAATTTAACAAAAACTAACCCGCTTGTTCGATTTAATTAAGGTTTGTCGGCAAATTTGTATCCTGCCCCCCAGACAGTAAGGATATATTCCGGCTTCTGAGGGTTTTCCTCGATCTTCTCCCGGATCCTTCCTATGTGGACCATGACCGTCGCGGTGTCACCCGACGGATCCTGCCCCCAGATCCGCTCAAGCAGAGTTTCTCTGGAGAAAACCATTCCCTGATGAGAAGCCAGAAAATATAAAAGCTCATACTCCCGGTTCTTGAGATTCACCTCTTCTCCCCTTACAGTGACTTTGCGATAGGGAACTGAGATCACAAGATCCCTGTATCGGATCTCCCGTTCCTCTGCAGCAGCTCCACCCAGAAGAATTTCGTGAATGCGGATATGCGCTTTAACTCTGGCGACCAGCTCCATCGGATTAAAAGGTTTCATAATATAATCGTCCGCGCCAAGTCCCAGTCCCCGGACCATATCCACATCCTCTGTTTTAGCCGTGACCATGATAATAGGAACATTCTGCTTCCGCCTGATCCTGCGGCAGATCTCGAACCCGCTCATCCCCGGAAGCATGATGTCGAGAAGCAGCAGGTCATAGTCTCCGCTTTCCGCTTTTTTATACCCTTCGTCTCCATCTCCGCACAGTTCCACCTCGTAGTCGGACGCCTCCAGATAATCTCTCTCAAGCTCCGCTGCAAGAATGTCATCTTCAACGATCAGTACCTTCTTCATGCCTGCTCTCCCTCTTTTTCCGACGGCAGTGTCATCATAATGCACAGCCCGCCTTCAGATGATGCGCTGACCTGCCCGTCATGTCCTTCTATGATCCGCTTGACAATAGTCAGTCCGATCCCGCTGCCTTTTTCGGGTGTCGTCCTCGCCTTATCCTCCTTGTAAAGCGGCTCAAAGAGGCGGTTCAGGTGTCTTTGGCCGACTCCCGGTCCGTCGTCGGAAAACCGGATCTCCACTTTCTCTGTGTTTTGCCGGACTTCGATGTCCACTTTGGAGCAATCCGCAGTCCTGTAGCGCACCGTGTTTTCCAAAAGGTTCATGAATACTCTTTGCATCTCCCGGATGTCCAGTTCTACCTCTGCTTCCGGCGCGTTCGTCCTGTATTGTACGTCCACTTTCCTGTCGACCAGCCAGGCTTCCTTTTCCGAGAGAAATTGTTTAATGTACTCATCCAGATTTACTCTTTCAAGATGCAGAAAACTGCTTCCGGTTTCCATCTTGACGAGAAGCGACAGGCTTCCGGTCAGTCTCTCCAAGTCATCCGCCCGGGTCAAAATAGCGTCGCAGTACCTCGTTCTCTTCTCGGGCGTATTCGCGATCCCGTCTTTGATCCCCATCGCGTAGCCTTTTATAGATGTCAGTGGAGAGCGCAGATCATGCGTGATTCCCCGAAGCTGATCTCTCTGCTGCTGTTCATACCGCTGCTGCCTCTCGCGCGCTTCCTTAAGCTGTCTGCGCATACGGTCAAATTCTTCGAATACCTCCCCGTATTCATCGCGCTCTGTATAAGTGATCGGATAGTCCAGATTGCCTTCCGCCACCATGGCGGCTCCTTTTTTCAGTCTCTGCAGCCGTCCAAGGATCATGCTTGAGACCTGTCGGGAAAAGACAGCCGATACAACCGCAATACATACCAAAGTGATCAGAAAAAAACTGATGCCGATTCCGCGAGGCACCATATACAGCGGAGTCACCGAGCGCTGCACGCCTTTGTCCACCCGGTCCTCATCATAAACGGCCGTCACATACCATGTCTTCCCGGCAGAGCTGATGCTGTCCCGCACAACAATGTTTTTACTGGTCATATAGGCGGCTTTCTCCGGGATATTCCCGAGCATCGTCAGCATTTTCTGATCCGCTTCATCCATATTAGAAAAAGAGACTTTGTAAGGAGATTCGACCTGAATATGGTATCCGAGATTCTGCAGCTCCTCTATCCTCTGTGATTCCGGCAGCAGCAGGAGCTCTGTCTCCCTTGCACCTTCAGGCAGGATAATCTCCCAATTCATATCGGAAATCTCCGACTCGTAGGTATAAAGAATATTCATTATTTTTGTCAGCTTGTTGACGCCTCCTGACGGATTTCGGATCTCATTCGGAAGCGTTTCGCTGTGAAAATGGACATACGCCACACAGAATATGCAGATCATCAGGGCGGTTATCGTAGTGGCCACTATACTACTGAACATTATTTTCTTTTGTATTGTCATTTTTTCTCCAATATATCGTTTTTTGTTCTAGTAATACCATACCTTATTCTCAAACTAATCTAAAGATATTTTATCTATGGATCATTCTTTTCACCACTGCACGCCAAATCCGGTCCATCAAAAAAAAGTCTCTCCCGATATCGGAAGAGACTTACAAACGACTTGTTATTTATATTAACGGCACAGCGTCCTTTGATCAGATCAATACAGCTGAGCCAGAATATCGACACACTTATCGATCCCCAGTTCCCCGCTGTCCAGACAGATATGATAATTTCTGGCATCGCCCCATTTCATATCCGTGTAGAACTGGTAGTAGGCCGCTCTGCGCTTATCCTTCTCTTTCCGGCGCCTCACCACAGAGTCCTCCGGCACGCCGTATTCACCGGCGATCCGCTCATCACGAATTTCCTTGTCAGCGTGGATGAAGACGGTCAGGCAGTCGGCTCTTGCCCGCAGTATATAGTCCGCGCAGCGACCGACGATCACACAGGATTCCTTGTCTGCAAGCTCCGCGATGACCTGGCACTGAACATTCCAGAGATTATCCTGACTCGTCAGCCCTCTTGTCCGGTCTGCCAGGAACGTTGAGAAGACTCCTCCTGCCGCGGATTCTCCTTCTTCCTTGACGAAATCGGCGGAATAGCCGCTCTTGTCAACGATTCTCTGGATCAGATCCGCGTCATAACAATGGATCCCCAGTTTCTCAGCGAGTTTTCTTCCTACCATGCGTCCGCCGCTGCCGTATTCACGGCTGATCGTGATAACCCTGTTCTCCATCATACGCCCTCCTTGTTCTATTCCCATCCTCATCAAAAAGCCGGAGGGAGCACTCCCTCCTCTTTCATTATAACGTATACATCTGATTTCTTACAGGACTATGACTGCAGCAAAATTGAGGTTATCGAGAATTTTCAGGTAGCCATACCTGCCATTATGTGGTAAACTTCTCCGTTAAGACAGATGAGATCTTTGAACTGTTCACTGTTGTTCTCCTTCTCATTCAGGCATTGACTTAACAACACATAAATGTTACATTTATGTAATAATTAACGCCAACTAATCGCTTACCTTTATTACCAATGCACACGGAGGCTTTTTATGCGAAGAACCGGATTACTGGGATTATTAATAATATCTGTATTGACTGCCGCTATACCCGTTCAGGCTGCGACAGAAATTCCGACACTTCCTGCCGCTGAAGCGGCACTTGAATCAGAAGAGGCGGCTGATGACAATGCAGAGGAAACAGTTTCAACAGAAGCTGTTTCGGAAACAGAGGCAGAACCCCTGATTCAGGAAACAGATGCGGAAGTTCAGACTCAGAAAGATGACGAAACCGCTGTTTCTGCAGATCCCGCATCCATTGATGCCTCTGCACAAGAGAGCAGCCCTGAACTGATTGGAGATTCTGACCGGGAAGAAAGCACCGGATCAGTTGAAAACCCCGAACAGGAAGAAAAAATCGAGTTGGCCGAAGGCACTGAACACGAAGAGAGTTCTGCTCTGAATGAAGATACTTCTCTGGCGGAAACCTCTGCTCCAGAGTCAACTGACGAAGCAGTCTCTGCTGAGCAGGATTTTGCTTCAAGCGAGCAGTCCTCTTATGTTGCAGCTGCGGAAAATGCCGTATTTTCTGCTTCATCGGAAGCCGCTGCCGGTATAGCTGAGGAAATAGCAAAAGACAGAATTCATTTTATCACTCTTAACGGCTCATATTGCTCCAGCGATGCAATTCTTATAGAGAGTAACGGTAAGTACGGTCTGATCGATTCCTCGAATCCTTCCACTGTGTCCGATGATCCGGATCTCGCTTTTACACGGGAGTATATAGATGCGGCGGCAAACGGTAAGACTGTTGTCAAGTACCTGACAGATCTGGATGTTTCACACCTGGAATTTGTTCTGGCCACTCACAGCCATTCCGATCATATAGGCGGAATGCCTGATATTGCGGAATCAGGACTGGTAGATAACAAAACAGTCTATATTTATAAAGAGTATTCAGCCATTACAGGGCAAGAGAATTATCACAATGATTATTACGCCGATCTTGCGATCGCGGCAATGAGCGCCAAGGGCGCCACTCTATTGAACGTCCTTAAGCCGAGTGATCGTGCATTAGCGGCTCTTGGTGCTGCCCGGAAAGCGGATGCAGAAGGCGACAGCGTGGGAGAACACCTTGAATTCTCATTCGAGAATTTCCTGATAAGGCTGTTTAATCTGCGTACAGAATCTACTGTAAATGAAAACCTCAACAGTATCGTAACCACTGTGAAAAAAGGTGACTCCGGTGCGATTCTGATGGCTGACATGGAATTGGATAATTACATGGAATCCCGGACAGTGGAAGCGATTCTCCGCAATGATCCAAATTTCAAAACTGATGTTTATAAAGCCGGACACCACGGTTATTCCACCAGCAATTCCTATGATACCATACGTGCGCTGAATCCTGTAAACTGCGTTGTTACTACTAACTACCGGGCTCCCCGTCCCAGTAGTTACACCCTTTTCAACTATTTAATTGAAAAATCCGGTGGAAAAGTATTTCGAGCATCGGAAAACAGCCCTGCGGTCATAGCTGAATTCGGAAATCAGGGCGTCTCTATGCTGAGACTTACTTCAAAGGATACGGTTACAACAGCTGTTCCATGGAGAACAGCAGTGAGTGACGGATGGCGTCAGTGGTATCCGAATGAGGACAGTTTTAATCTCACAGGCCTTAAGTGGATCTATATCCAATCAGGGTCGCCTTTAAAGGGCTGGTTTAAAATTGGCAGCGACTGGTACTTCGCCAGGGATAATTACTCCTTGGAATCCGGCTGGATCACGTATGGCAACAAGAATTATTACCTCAACGACCGCGGCAAGATGCTGACCAACTACTGGGTTTCTACTGACGGAAAGTGGTATTATCTGGACAACAGCGGCGTCATGCAGACCGGCTGGGTCTCTTCCGGCGGCAAATGGTACCTGATGGACAGTGACGGCGCTATGCTCAAGGGCTGGCAGACAGTTGGCAGCAAGACTTACTTCTTTAATGACAACGGCACAATGCACACCGGCTGGCTTAAGGATAACGGTAACTGGTATTTTCTGAATGGCAGCGGAGTTATGCAGACCGGCTGGGTCTCTTCCGGCGGCAAATGGTACCTGATGGACAGTGACGGCGCTATGCTCAAGGGTTGGCAGACAGTCGGCGACAGGACTTACTTCTTTAATGACAACGGCACAATGCACACCGGCTGGCTTAAGGATAACGGCAACTGGTATTTTCTGAATGGCAGCGGCGTTATGCAGACCGGCTGGGTCTCTTCCGGCGGCAAATGGTACCTGATGGACAGTAGTGACGGCGCTATGCTCAAGGGCTGGCAGACAGTTGGCGACAGGACTTACTTCTTTAATGACAACGGCACAATGTACACCGGCTGGCTTAAGGATAACGGTAACTGGTATTTCCTGAATGGCAGCGGCGTTATGCAGACCGGCTGGGTCTCTTCCGGCGGCAAATGGTACCTGATGGGCGACGGCGGCGCTATGCTCAAGGGCTGGCAGACAGTTGGCAGCAGGACTTACTTCCTGAATGACAGCGGTGTAATGCACACCGGTTGGCTTAAAGATAACGGCAACTGGTATTTCTTCGGCGGCGGCGGTGCTATGCTCACAGGCTGGGTCAATACCGGCGGCAAATGGTACCTGATGGGCGACGGCGGCGCTATGCTCACAGGCTGGCAGATCGTTGACGGAAAATCTTACTTCCTTGATAACGGCGGCGTCAGACAGACCGGCTGGTTTAAGGATGAAGGTAAGTGGTATTATCTGGAAAGCGATGGCGCAATGGCTGCGGGCAAATGGATCGGCGATTATTACCTGAAATCAAACGGTGAAATGGCCGTAAGTGAGTGGATCGGTCGCTTCTACGTCGGAGCGGACGGAAAATGGATAAGAGGATATCAGGCCGCATAATATTTTATAGTTAAAAAACGGGTCTGCTGCAATCAGATGCAGCAGACCCGTTTTTTGCGTCAGTCAATTCCTTTATCTCATGAGTTTCTCAGCTTTATCCCTGTACTTCCCGTACTCCGGACGCTTTTCGCTTAAGTCTTTCCAAAGATCATACGCTTTTCTCATCATTGATTTATCATCCAGAAATGCTGCCGCGTTGTAACAGGCCACAGCCAGGGCATGGGCCGCAGTTGTCGTTCTCTCTTCCGCATAGAGCCGCTCTCTGAGTTTAACTGCCTCTTTATAAAGAGCTTCCGCTTCTCTCTTCTGCCCGCACTTTTTCTTTGCGCTGGCCAGTTTCTCACAGGCAGCGGCCATGTGATCACAGAAGATCAGGGAACCGGTCTTTTCAACATTCACTCGGAACAATTCATACGCTTGTTCGTAACAGTCCGCTGCTTCGTCCATTCTGCCTTCTGCTTTATGGATATCCCCCATTTTCACAAGGCTTACGCCATAATCATCAACTGCCTGCGGAGACTTCACTTCATCCATGAGTACCCTGTCGATGGCAAGCGCCTCGCCGTAGTACTGCGCAGCTTTGGCGTATTGTTTCCATGATTTCCGAACATTGCCCAGTTTCGTCAGGACAGCTGAATAGTCTCTCCTGCTGCCCGCGGATTCTGCCTCCTTCATGAGTTGTACGCGGATCTCTTTTGCCTTTTGATAATAAGAATCCGCAGCGGACAGATCTCCCTGCTTTCGGCAGATATCCCCGATCCTCTCACAGCTGATGGAGAGATCACGGCGAGCCCTCTGCGTTCCGATCTCAGCGGCAAGCTTTTCATATATTTTGCCCGCTTTTTGATAGCAATCCTGGGCGCGGTCAAGATTCCCCGTCTCCCGGTAAAGACTCCCGAGCCGATTTAGCATGATCGCTTTATCTCTTCTCTGTTCCCGGATTCCGACCTCCTGCTCCAGTTCCCCGCTGAAGAGGAGCGCCTCTTTCGCGGTATCTAAAGCTGCCTGCACAGAGCCGAAGTCACGGTACATATCTGACAGTTTGCTGAGCGCCTTGAAATACGCCGTGCCATAGCCCTTGTGTTCATCCGGGTCATGGTTCTGGTCATAAGCAGCCTTATATTGGGAAGCCAGTTTTCTCTGCCAAAACATCGCCTGCGCCGCGTCCCGGTCCACACCCTCGCCGTTCATGTACATATCCGCCAGCTTTGCTGTCGCTTCCATACACGGTACCGGGTCTTCCGCTGCGCTCCGCAGCAGTTTCAGCGCACGTTCATGATTGATCTCGACATCGATCCCGTTCAGATATGCCAGTCCGATGAAGAATCTGTGCCTTGAAGAGCCGTCATTTTCTTTCTTTGCGATTCTCGTCAGCGCATCGAGAAAGGATTGATTCATTTCTTTCGGTTTATGTTCATCCTGCAGATCCGGGATTTCCTGATACTCAAAATCTTCCTGTCCCTTCAGATGGGACTGGTCGATCCTCCATTCTTCCCCCTCTTTGCCTTCCTCCGGTTCATACATCTCAACGGGCACGATCTCAAAATCGTCATTTTCACTCTTCCGATTCCTCGCCATCGGATATTCCACCCGCATGACATAATTCCCTTCTTCCTCCAAATGAGGCGTGACCGCCATGGCAAATAAAGAGCTCTTATTGAACGCATCCCTGATCGCCTCATTAAAGCCCTCTCCCGGCACAAGAAACTCATCATACCATATGGCAATATCCCGGAACTGACTGTTCTCATGGATCAGTCTCATAAGGCGCTGCGCGTGCTTCCTGTCCTTTTTCCGATAACTCAGGAACACATACGCATCGAAAGCGCCTCGCACCTGTTCTGCCAGTTCGTCTCCCACCAGAACGGAATCCAGAAATGTCTGCAGCACATCGTCGTAGGGTATGGCTGTCGGGTCAGTCCCATACTTCGGAACTACCTGGATCTTTGCGCAGTTGTTGCTGAATTCGTAACCGAGACCGTTTTCCAGCATGATCGGAAGCACCGGAATGTGGTTTTTCATGGCAAGCGGCAATTCTGTATCCTTTGCCCGGTTGTTTTCATGAATGAATCTGGAGGTGACAGCAAAGACCACCAGCTGCATTTCCTTCAGAATATCTTCCGTTTCTTCGTCCGACGGTTCCGCGCTTTTGATCTCCTCGTCATAAAAGACCGCGCAGTTCGCATGTTTTAAAAGGTCCTCCGTGATCAGTGGAAGCGCCTCATTAAAATCCTCCGGATGGCAGGAAAAGTATACCTTCGGCTTTCCTTTCGGATCACTCATTCCCCTGGTCTTATACTGCAGTTTCATCCTGTGACCGCCTCTCTTGCCCGCTTCACGAATGGGCAATCTCAATCCAGTTTATAGATCCGCAGACCGTCAAACTTCTTGAGGAGTTTCAGCATACTGTTGAACGGCTTCCAGTCTTTATCCTGATCTTCCACAGACAGATTCAGATAGTGGTCGCGGATATCATCCGCAGTGATCGTTCCGTCCATCGCCAGTTTGTGGCAGCGCATTTGCTCCCGGATCATCTTTCGATAGTTTTTCTCTTCTGCGGAATCCTTTTCGATCCCTTCCGGAAGAGGGACTGTCTCATAGTCCCTTCCATAGACCCAGCCCATCATCTGATGCTCCCGGATCCACCTTTCATGCTCAAGCGGCGCGAAAATGGCCGCCTGTTCCGACGTGAATTCCGTCACCATCTCAAAATCAACCGGTTTGTCGGTATAAAAACAATCGATCGCATTCAGATAACGGCTGAAGTTTTTGGCTCTGTTCAGTGTAGAAAGCTGATATTCAAGAGAAAGCGCCTCAAACTGCTGTTCCAGTTCCTTCGTCGGCGTATCTGTCTCCTTGTTTCTGCCGTGCAGTGCAACGGCAAAATCATACAAATGCAGGAAGTTGCTGGTAGACAGAAAGATCTGCTTATTTTTCCGCTCATTTCGCCTGGTATCCGGAACTATATGAAGCGGAGTGTCTGTGGTATCTACGATCTTTTCAATATCTGAAGTAAAGCGCTGCTCCTTTTCCGCCATATCACTATAGGCTTTCAATCTCGGAGCATCCCCCTTCTCGCCTCCTGTTTCCCATTCCTGATAAGCTATACGGAACTCATCGATCTTATCCTGCTCCGCTTTATCATAGTAATAGCATGCGTGGATCGCATTCCCGCTGAAGTCAAAATCTACCGCCATCGGGTGAAGTTCTGTGCGGGAGTTGCGGCCATAAGCCGTTCTGTCCCAGCACTGCAGCTCGTCGCAGAGCATCAGCATGTACGCCAGAGGATGGTCCTCCATGCGCAGCGGGCTCTTGCGATTTTCCTTATCCTTGTAGAAAGCAATAGAGAACTTGAACAGGCTGTTGTGCAGAATGATGGCGGAAAGCGCGTCTGTATGCTCTTTCGTAATACCCTCCGCTCCCAGAGATCCTTCCAATTCCTTGTATAATCTGCAGGAACTGAAAAACGCGTGGTCCATGAAATACCCGAATGAATTGGGCTTCTCGGGTTTGCGGTTCAGGGTATCGAGCATCTTACTTTCTGTAAACCCGTACTTCTTTCCGAGCTTATTTGCAATATCAAACGCGAGCACCTCGGTAATGCTGTCGAAGTCCTTCTTATAGATCTTCCTGAATTGCTTTTTTGCCTCGTCACTCAGCTTAGTCAGCACATCCAGATCGTGATAGGAAATGTAAATACTTCCCTTGCCGCGCTCCTTGCTGTCCACTTCAAAGTAAGAGATCACCTGCTCAAAAGGAAGCTCAAAAGGATATCCTATGTCGTGGAAAAGAGCGGTCAGGCCCCAGAATTCCAGGAACAGATTGGCGGCTTTTCTCTCCTGCTGCTTCCCTCCGTCCGGGTTAATGCCGTAGAACTCCATAAACTTGCTCCTGTAGATGCTGTTCGTCTCATAGATCGCAAGACCCAGTGTAAACACATAGATCGAGTGGGAATAGTGATCTCTGTGCTTCATCAGCAGCGAACTCCCGTTGGACTCAAACTCGGAGAGAAGCTCCACCATCTTCTTGGATTTGCCGTAATGGCCGAAGAAGATCTCAAGATAACAATAGTAGACTTCATAGGCGTCTTCCGCAGTTCCGGAATCGATAAAGCGCTCCAGGGTCTTCTCAAGGCAGAGACGGTTCAGGTCCATCTGCATGTTGTAGGGGATCTGATTCGGCTTTATGCTGCTTCCCTGATACTCTCCGGTATCCTCTTCCTTCTTTTCGACCGCCGCATTAAACTTCAGTTCCTCGCAGCGCTCATGAAGAAAACGGAGCGCCGCGGATTTAAGGTCTGTCCGCTCCAATCCGCCTCCGAAAAGCGCTGGCTGCGCCGGGCCGACATCCTTACCGTAAGCCGCCCGATTTTTTGCCCTCATTTTCTCCAATGCAGTATATGCCATAAGACTCTCCTCCCTTTCATGATCCGCCGGGATTTCTGCTGTTCTCTCCTCCTTACTATATCATTTCTGTTCAACCGTTGACCATCTTCATGAACTTTTTATCGTTCATCTGCTCATTCGTGACATACTCTCCGTCGCGGAACAGCGCGTAATTCGTGATCGGTGTCGGAGCACTCTGCGCCTCTTCTCTGCTCTCAATATGGATCGCCCTGAACGATATATCGTTCTCCTTCGCGGTCTTTTCCAGAATCGGCACGTACTTGGCGTTGAACGGGCACTGGCTGGTGTAATACAAGACATATCCCTTTTCGTCTATGTGCGGATGCCTTGCGCATTCTTTGAACTGCGGTTCGTCTGCATCTTTGTCAAAAGACAGATACCACAGTTGTATTCCATTGTCCGCCTCGTCACAAACAGCAAATCCCTTGTATTTGAGGAACTTGGGATCTGCCAGGAAGGGTTTCTTCTTCGCTGCGGCCAGAATGCACAGCCCTTTCCGTCCTTTATCCCTGCTGTCTTCGATGCAGGCATTGAGCAGATCTGAAGAATATCCGTGTCCCTTGAAGGAACCGGACACCCACAGGCAGTCGATGTACATATACCCTTCCGCATCGATCGGAACCCAGGCGTTCTCCGCCGGAATATACTCGATAAAGCACTTGCCCCGCTCCACACTCTTCAGGAAAACAAGTCCCTCCTCAAACCTGTCGGCGAGCCACGCCTTCTTTGACGAGACCTGCACATCCTTATTGTTTGAAATAGCGCAGCAGATATGTTCCTTCTCCAGATTTTCCTTTGTGACTCTGATGTATTCCATAAGTTCACCCCTCCTCTATTTCACTGATTTCCTGCTCCAAAAGACGACAAAAGCGCTTGCCGCCATATTTTATAATATGATAAGCGCTATGGCAAGCATCACGACCGGCACCGTAACCGTATCCCACTCACTGGGAGAGAACAACTCAACAATCGTTCCTGCAGCGGCCATTGTCAAAGCGCAGCTCACAGAAACTGTTGCCGAATATCCGCCATACAGCCATAAGAATAATATCCCTGTAAAGGCCGAAACGAGAAGCATCGCACAAGAGCCTTCCCAAGATTTTTTCCCGTTTACAGGCTTTATTCTCACCTTATGTTTTCCGAATGGGATTCCTACCAGCGCCGCTGTTGCATCACCGACACCCCACATCATAATTGCAGCCGCCGCGGCATGTTTGTTATTGAACAGCCCCCATGATACAGTGATCACTGCCGCGAACATGAAAAACAACATGAGCAGACTCCGCTTTATTTCACCCGGAGACTTCTGCACGAATAGTCTGCTATACCAACCCTCATTCTCAAAAAGCGACAGCAGCGGATAGACCACAACTGCTATGATCACAGAGGTCAGTGCGGCTGACTGCCAGCTCTTTGCCGCCAGCATCATTACCGTGAAACAGGTGAAGGCAACGATGTGGAGAAGTTTTCGGAACACGAAGGACGGCACCTTTGTAAAGAACCGGATCAGAAGCAGGATCATTACACAGGGAATGATATAAAGAACCAGATTGCATAGTCCCTGTAAAGTCTGTACTGCCAGCGGAAAAGCGGAGATCTGAGGCCAGAAGTTCAATAGCAGCATGGAGCCGCCCAAAAGAGTCAGGACTGCTCCTGTCACAAGACCCACTGTCCTGTTGCTCACCCTGTTGGCAAAGCGGGCCGATACAAGCGAAACCGTTGTGGCGACCGCAATGCACAAAAGCATAACATCCCACTTCTCAAGCAGGATCGCAGGATGGATCAGAATATGACTGACAGACGCGATCAGCGCCGTGAAAGTCATAATGAAGGTGCTGGTACCTACAGCAGTCTTGAGTTCCATCCCAAGAAAAACTGTAAACACTACAAGCATCATCATGCCGCCGCCCGTTCCCACAAAACCGGTGCCGAAGCCGATGGTGAGGCCGAAGAACAGGGAGATCGCTACGCCTTTCCAGTCCAGTTTTTCACCTTTTTCCGCCTGTTCTTCGCGGCTGGTATCCGGCTTTACAAGGAATCGGATCCCGATGAAAAACGTCAGAAACAACGTGAAACTTCCGAGTACTACGTTTCCTGCCAAAAAAGCTGCATAGCTCCCGACTGTGCACATGGTAAGAATACAGACCAGCATGATCCAGCCGCGCTTCAGGTCAATATTTTTATTCTTTGCATAGGTATAAGTCGTTACCGCTGAACCGAGAATATCAGATGCCAGCGCGATCGCTGTCGCTTGGTATGCCCCTGTCTCACCGGAGAAAGAAGGACACAGGACGATCAGGATCGGCACCATCACCGTTGCTGCCGACAAGCCGGCGAGCCCTGTTCCAATCCCGGCTCCAAGGGAAGCTATGATATACCAGAACCATTCCATTGATGTGAACCTGCCCTTCTGTTCGTTACTCATACCTCTTGGCAGATAGTCTACGTATTTAATTTTATTTGACACCTGCTGGTTTGGCAATCGACAGATACAGAAATGCCCTGGCCGGCAAGGACTGCTGTAGGCGTCGCCAGTATAAAAGCGCAAGGGCAGAAAACGACCAGAACGGTTACCGCTCTCATAAACTGACCTGTGACAATCCATGTAATAACAGCACAAGACAAAGCGATCACAACAAGCCATGTTGCCCAGCGGTCTGCCGCCGTAACAATTGGCGCTTTGTTTTCTTCTGCTTCCTCCGTCAGGCGGACCATTCTCTGCAAAGAGCTGTTTTCACTGACGGCATCAGCGCGCATCGTAAAAGTCCCAAACTGATTGATCGTTCCGCTGAATACCGTATCTCCCGGTACCTTATCCACCGGGATGCTCTCACCGGTCATGACAGACTGGTCAATCGAGGTCTCCCCTTCCAGGATCGTACCGTCTACAGGCACCGTCTCCCCTGCGATGACGCTTATAATATTCCCGACTTTGACCTCCTCCACCGGTATCTCTGTCTGCGTTCCGTCACGCAGCACACGTGCAGTCTGCGGACTGATCCTGATAAGCTTTTCTATACCCTCTCTCGCTTTGCCGGAAGTATAATCTTCCAACAGAGAGCCTATCTGCATGATCAGTGCAACTTCACCGGCGGCAAAATATTCCTTCGTTGCCACGGAAGCGATCAGCGCCAGCGAGACGAGAAGATCCGCCTTAATGTCGTGTTCAAAGATAACGCCTTTGAACGCTCCCTCAAGGATCGGGATTCCGCACAGGATGATAGCGATCCACGCGATATCAAAAGGCAGCACATTTCTCAACACACCGGTAATACTGAGCACCAGTGCGATTGCCGAGGTCACTGCACAAACTAAAGTTTCTTTTGGTTCATTTTCAAGCCATTTATTAAGCATAAAAACCTCCTTATCATACAACTTTTATTTGAACAAATCGTCTGTTACCGAACATATTGTTCATTTGTTGTGTGCAAGGAGATTTGTAACTGCAATAATCAAAATTCGCAAATCATTCATTACTGAACAAATTTATAAAACTGTTCAGAATTATTCTTCTTTTTCGAAGCCGGCAGCTCTTTATACATCATACTAACGATTATACTAGTCTTTCTGCGCCACCCACTCGCTCCATGAAACCGTGTAATCACCATCCATTTCCTGAATATAATCATAGACTTGACGGATCCGTTTCGCTCTTAAAACATATACATCCGCTATCTCACTTTTTTCATCGACATAAGGGAAATAGCTGCTGCCTGTCATTGCGTGGCGGAGCATTATGTCCTCAAACGGAACATCCGGGTTTTTCATCATGTCATAGATTGCCATGAAGATACCGGTGCGGCTTTTCCCCGCCTGGCAGTGAAAATGCAGCCAGGCTTGTTCCGTATCAATACTCTGTACGAAGTCTATGAACATATCTACGGCTTCTTCATAGGGCCAGCTGTGATCCTGGCAGGGAAGCCTCAGATAATGGCACCCTTCGCTCTCCACAAGTTCCTTTTCCGTCATCCATCTGTCAACGGAAATCTCCGCGCTCTCACCCGGAACATTGTCCGTGACAGAATACGCGGTAATTTTCTTTCCAACCAGAGAGCCGAAACGCTCTTGCTCATCCTTTTCGGCTTCCTCCAGAGTCATTCCTTTATTAGCCCAGTTGTGATCGCCATACCATGAAACGGATATACCATTAAGCAGCGCATGTCCCTCGATGCGGCAATCGATAACATATATTTCTTTTCCTTTGCCGAGTTCGCGCAGCTGTGCCGCGAGCTCCCGGAACTGATCCTCAGAAAACTCCGCACTGCCCGAAATATTCAAAGTATCCATACCCTTTTCACTCGGCACAGTGTCAGGGTCTAATCCATACTTCTTAAGGTTCTCTTCAGAAAACGGCTTAATACTGTATGCACCTTCTGTTAAATAGCGCACATTCTTAAGCGGTTCCTTCCATGCGGTCGGGCCGCTGACATCAAATCGGTAAAACGGCTCAAAGGAAGCCGTTTTTTCAGGCTTGGCGCAGCCTGAGAGCAACAACGCTGACAATAAAATAACTATAGTTCTTATGTGTTTTTTCATATTAACTCTCTTTAATCTGATCTTGTCAGTAAGCACACAGTCTCAACATGCAACGTCAGTAGCTTGTTGTGACAATTTGCCGCTGTCGTCGGTAGGTTGTGACGACAATTTTTTAGACTTGGAATTCCTCCTCGGAGGCTTGTAATCGTCACCCTTTTTCTTGTCTTCAAAACCGGTCTTATAGACAAATGTGATCATCGACGGATCTGCATTTCCCTCGTCATCATACCCGCCTACAATAACTTTTTCAACGATGCTTTCAAAAACATTTCTGTC
>Ga0256404_1008429_pt1 | contig 15495 bp, 16 predicted proteins | sample RumenRJG_01DNA_FD_185990 | JGI IMG/M metagenome (GOLD analysis project Ga0256404, IMG submission 185990) | Bovine rumen microbial communities from Lethbridge, Alberta, Canada - RJG_01 | ecosystem: Host-associated > Mammals > Digestive system > Stomach > Rumen | place: Canada: Alberta | collected...
AGTAAACGGAACGTAGAATTATTGAAAAATAGCCAACTCTACGAATAGTTCATGTACATTACAAAAATGTTTTGCTAATATGTAATTGAAGGAGGTAAATTATGGATCAAGTAAAAATAGGAAAGTTTATTGCTGAATGTAGAAAAAATAAAAAATTAACTCAAGCTCAGTTAGCTGAAAAACTAAATATTACAGATAAAGCAATATCAAAATGGGAAACAGGAAAAGGAATGCCAGATTCTTCTATTATGTTAGAATTATGTGATTTACTTGGAATTAGTGTAAATGAATTATTAAGTGGTGAGGTGATTAGTATGGAAAATTATAAGATTAAAGCAGAGGAAAATTTAATGGAATTACAAGAAAGAAAATTGAATGCAGAGAAAGGGTTAAAAAGATTATCAATATTATTAACAATTATTGTTATAATAAGTGCAATTGTTCATGGTTTAATAAATTATTATTACCCTGAGAATCATGGAACAGGTGTTGGAGGAGCTTTAGTTTTAGTTTTTGGAATTTTGTTATGGATTTATTTTTGCAAATATTATGAAGTTAAATTAAAATAGTTTATTTAAAAAGGAAAACAGGATTTTATATCCTGTTTTTTAATTGCTTTTTTATTTTTGTTATGTTAGTATGATATTGACTTTATAAGATTTTAAGTTTATAGTCGAAATATGAAATATAGTTCATATTCAAATATTGTATCGAATGTAAATATACTATGAAATTATAAAATTTAAATTCAAGGAGTGAAAAATAAATGAAAACTGATAAAAACATTTTGATTGCGTTTATTCTAAATTTAGCATTTTCTATATTAGAATTTATAGGAGGAGCATTCACAAACAGTGTTGCCATAATTTCAGATTCTGTACATGATATGGGGGATGCAATGAGTATAGGAATATCATATTTCCTAGAAAAGAAAAGCAAAAAGAAACCTGATGAAAAACATACATATGGTTATATTAGATATTCTGTTTTGGGAAGCACAATAACAACAGTAATTTTATTGGTAGGATCAATATTAGTAATATATAATTCAATATTAAGAATAATTAATCCAGTAGAAATAAATTATGATGGAATGATTATATTTGCGATAGTTGGAGTTATAATAAATTTTGCAGCAGCGTATTTTACAAGAGAAGGAGATTCTTTAAACCAAAAATCTGTGAATTTACACATGTTAGAAGATGTACTCGGATGGGTTGTAGTTTTAATTGGAGCTATTTTAATGAGAATTTTCGATATTACATATATTGACCCAATTCTTTCAATTTGTGTTGCAATATTTATTTTGGTAAATGCTTACAAGAACTTTAAATCTATTTTGGATGTATTTCTTGAAAAAACGCCAAACAGCATTGATATTTCTGAACTTAAAGAACACTTGAATGAAATAGATGAAGTAATTGATGTTCATCACATTCATGTTTGGAGTATGGATGGATTTACTCATTTTGCAACAATGCATGTTACTGCAAAAGAGAATAGTAAAGAAGTTAAAGATAAGATTAGAGAGGAACTTAAGGAGCATGGGATTAGTCATGTTACAATTGAGTTAGAAAGTGAAAACGAAAATTGTTGTAGCAAAAACTGTGTGATCGAAGCAAATACGGAAGGACATCATCATCATCATCACCACCATCATCACCATTAATAAAATATAGGATGGAGAGAAAAATATGTTATATAATGCCAAAAATGAAACAATAAAAATTGATAATTATACAACTGATTATGTAAGTTTTGGAAAAGGAAGTAAAAATTTAATATTAATACCTGGTGGAGGAGATGGATTGAGAACTGTAAAAGGTTTAGCAATTCCTATGGCTGCTATGTATAAAAAGTTTGCAAATGATTACAAAGTCTACATACCAAGTAGAAGAAATGAAATAAAAGATGGTTTTAGTATAAAAGATATGGCTGACGATGTAGTTAAATTATTGGAAAAGTTAAACATAGAAAAAGCTGATATAATTGGAGTTTCACAAGGGGGAATGATTGCACAGCAAATTGCAATAAATCATCCTGAAAAGGTTAATAAACTTGTGTTGGCAGTTACTTCATCCAGAGCAAATGATTTAATAAAAGAATCAGTAGGTGGATGGGTTGAATTAGCTGAGAAAGATAATTATAAGGAGATTTTTATTGATACAGCTGAAAGATCTTATACAGAGAAAAAATTAAAAAAATATAGAAAAATGTATGGAATAATGAGTATACTTACAAAGCCTAAAAGTATAAATAGATTTATTATACAAATGAAGGCAATTTTAGAACATAACGTATATGATGAATTATCAAAAATACAAGCTGAAACATTAATAATTGGAGCTAAAAAAGATAAAATTGTTGGTGTTGATGCATCAAAAGAATTAAATGAAAAAATTGAAAATAGTCAATTATATGTATATGATGAATATAGTCATGGAGTATATGAAGAAGCTAAGGATTTTAATGACAGAATATTAGAATTTTTGAATAAATAGTAATAATAACGAGAAGAAGATGTAAATTGAAATGAACGATATAGAGTTTGTTTTAATTTACATCTTTGCTTTTTTATTGACAAAACAGTAAAAAAAATATATAATAACATTAGTTATATAACATGCGTTACAAAAGGAGGTTGAATGTATGCCACCAGTAGCGAAAATATCTAGAGAAATGATATTAGACGAAGGTGTATCAATTATAAAGAATGAAGGAATAGATAGTTTAAATGTTAGAAATATTGCTAAAAAACTGAATTGTTCAACACAACCAATAATGTATCATTTTAAAAATGTAGATTTATTAAAAGAAGAATTATATAGAATAATAGATAACTATCATTCTGAATACTTAATGAAGGAAAACAATAAGATTAATCCGTTATTAAACATTGGACTTCAGTATATAAAATTTGCTGACCAAGAAAAAAATTTTTTTAAGTTCTTATTTCAAAGTGATAAATTTTTAAATTTTCGTTTTGATGATTTAATAAATGACAATGAGGCAGGTCTTCAAATAATCTTTGATGTAATTCAAAAGGAAACCAATCTGAGCAAAAGTGAGGTTAAGGAAGGTTTTAAATTATTATTTATTACAGCCCATGGACTTGCTAGTTTACTTGCTAATAATTCAATGCAATATGATGAAAAATATTGTATTGAAATTTTAGAAAAAAGTTTTTATAAAATTAATAAATAGGAGGAAGATATGAAAAAAATTAATAAAAGTGTAATTGTTCTTTTAATAGTAATGATGTTATTATCATTAACAAATCTATTAAATATTAAAGTAGATGGAGAAGTATTAAAACTATCAGGTATTTCTGTTATAGTTGGAATAATTGCTTATTTTACTACCAGAAAAACAAATAACACAAAAACAGAAGGACTTGATATAAAAAGAATATTTAAAGATTTTAAGAATCCTAAAGCTATTATATTTTCTTTGATGTCTTTTGCATCAGTTATAGTATGTACAGTTATTGCAAATAAGTTTTTACCAGAGTTTGATGAACATGTTAAGAGCAGAATTAGTTTTGCTACATCATCAGACCTAATGAAAACTATATTATCAATGGCTGTAATGACATTAGGAGAAGAAATAGCATGGAGAGCATTCTTTCAAAAGCAAACATCTAAAATAATGCATTTTATACCATCTATAATTTTGACTTCATTATTATTTGCACTGGGACATTTTAGTTCAGGAAGTTTTAAAATTGTAGCATATGATTTGTTATTTGTGTTTATAGATTCAACACTTTTTGGTCTTGTATTTAAAGAAACAAATAATGCATGGTGTAGTTGGATACCACACTTTTTGGCTGATGTTTTGGCATTATTATTGTTAATGATATAGTTTGTTATTATTTTTAGCAATAATGATGATAGTAATAGAGTTAATATTTAGTGTTTTGTTAGTTTTTGAAAATAAAACAGTAAAATAATAAAATTATAAAACAATAAAATGCAGGTTATTTGAATTATACTGAATCAAGAATTTAGTAAAGTTCAAAAAGCCTGTTTTTTGATGTTATGCTAAAAAGTGGTAATTGTATTTCATTTGTATGCAAAATTGTTGATAAAAAGTGTAATAAATGTTAATATTTATGTGGAGAGGGGTTGTGTATGGAATTACCAATTGAATTAAGAAGTCTAATAGAGGAAAAATTAGAAAAAAGTAATATTAAGGAATTAAAAAATAATTCAGAAAGTATAAGTTTAAAATATAGAGAAAAAAGTGGAAAAGGTAATAGATTGGTTACTGAAGAAATTGAGGCATTAGCATATGCAGCAGTTAGAATGCCAGCAACTTATACTGCTGTCAATACAGCACTAAAAAATACTTTTGAAATATATAATCCGGAAATTGAATCTGTATTAGATGTTGGGGCAGGAACAGGTGCTGGAACATGGGCTGTGAGAAATTTTGTTGATTTGAATGATAGCATATGTCTTGAAAGAGAAAATGTTATGAGAAATCTTGGTGAAAAACTTATGCAAGAATCAGAAATCGACGAGCTTAGAAGTGTTAAATGGGAGAAGTTTGATCTGGTTAATTCGGATATAAGATATAATGCTGATTTGGTAATTTGTTCTTATGTGTTAAATGAGTTAAATGAGGCTGATAGACAAATGGCTTTAGAAAAGTTGTGGAATGCTGCAAATAAGATATTGTTAATAATTGAACCGGGAACACCACAAGGATTTGCTGAGATTAAAGAATTACGTAAGATACTTATTAATAAAGGTGGTAATATTGTAGCTCCTTGTCCTAACATAGAAAAATGTCCTATGCCTGAAAATGATTGGTGTCATACTACTTGCAGGGTGGCTAGAACTAAAATACATAAAATGCTAAAAAATGGAGATGTTCCATATGAAGATGAAAAGTTTTCATATATTGCAGTCAGTAAGGAAAAAATCGAAAAAGGTGATTTTGCAAGGGTTTTAAGACATCCTAAAATTGAGAGTGGGAAGATTACTATGCAGGTTTGTTCTATCGATGGAATCGAGGAGAAAGTTATAACTAAAAAAGATAAAGAATTATTTAAAACAGCTAGAAAAGTAGGGTGTGGGGATAAGATTGAAATTTAAATTCTAGTATTACGGATGTAAAAAATGTTTTATGAATATGTGAAAACGTGTTGAATTGTGGGATAATATATGATACAATACAAACAATAGTTCACAAGTGATAATAAATATAAAGTAAAAAAATAATAAATAAAGCAAGAACTAAAATTCAAAATTGAAGGGAGGTTCTTGTTTTTTTGTGCGTGAAAATAATGAAATTTATCTATAAATAATGTACTAGGAGGTAAAATAAATGCTAAAGTTAAAAAATAATATTGACATATACGTAGAATACGTAGTAAAATATAATAAGCAGGGGGTTAAGCTATGAAATTTCGTGAAATAGAAGAACTATTAACCTCCAAAGGATGGTATCATCATCACACAAATGGGTCACACTACATATATAAACACAAAGAAATCAAACGGAAGTGTAATAGTACCAAATCATAAAGGAGATATTCCTAAAGGTACGCTTAATAGTATATTTAAGCAAGCACATTTGAAATAGATATTTAGGGGGTATATAAAATGAAAGTGATTTATCCAGTATTGTTTTATGAAGAAAAAGAAGGAGGATATTCAGTTTTTGTTCCAGACTTAAGTAATGCACTAAATTGTAGCGCATCTACATGTGGAAGTACTTTAGAGGAAGCAATGGAAATGGCAGAAGATTTAATTGCAGGTCTTGTAATTGATGAAATGGAAGCTGATAAAAAAATTCCTAAAGCTAGCAAAATTGAAGAAGTTACATTTAAAGAATTAGAAGAAAAAATAGGTGTTGAAGATTGGAATTATGTTTCAAAATTTAAAACATATATAGCAGTTGATATAAGCGAATTTGCAGAAAAGTGGGGAAAAGAATTAGTAAAGAAAACTGTAAATATTCCTAAATGGATAAATTATAAGGCAGAAAGTTTAAAGATAAATTTTTCAAAAACATTAGAAGAAGCTTTATTAGAAAAAATATATAAGATGTAATTTTTTATTGTGAGAAAAGGATTATATAAAATAACTAGATTTATGGCTAAAAAAAGGCAGGAACACAATTCCTGCCTTTATGTATTTCAAATGAATTTGTTATCAAAACAAAAATTTAGAAATTCATAAAACCAAGAAAAATATCCCTGCAAAAAATCTAACTAGCTTTTCTAAGGTTTACAACTTCACATGCGTTCAGTTGCATAAGTTATCTGTAAAGCTCCTTTGTCGCTAACAGCTAACTTATTTTGTCATATTGCTTTCAGCTTGTTGTATTAACTTTCTAACCATGTTACCACCGATTCTACCAGCGTCTCTTGAAGATAAGTCACCATTGTAACCATCTTTTAAGTTAACACCAACTTCGCTAGCTACTTCATATTTGAATTTATTTAAAGCTTCAGCAGCAGCTGGAACAACTTTTCTATTTGAATTGCTTGAGTTTGCCATAATATTCACCTCCTATAATTGTACATTTAGTATTCTGAAAAAACTTATCTCGCTTTTTCAATATTATGATGTGCAATTATAATTTTTTTAAACTGGAAATTTCTTGAATTGTTGAACGTATAATTTAAGTAGAAATTTCAATTAAATCTTTAAATTGCATCTGCGAAAAAAATTTCTTAATTAAAGAAAATTATTTCAATATTTAATGTAACCAATTTTCAAAAATTAATTCAAAGCATGTATAAGAAAAAAAATAAAGTTAATAATTTATTTGAAAATGATAAATTAAAAAAACTAATTTTATAGAAAAAATTTTGAGGTGATTTTATGAAAAATGATGAAGATGAAATTGAAGATAGCACAAAATATGGAGAGTTTGTTTCCTCATATTTTGCATGGTTGACTTTGGAAGGCCAAAAGGAAAGAGCCAAAAGCTTAGATGAGATGACAAAAAAGAAAAAAGAAAAGTGAAAACCTTGAAATTACAAGCTTTTCTATGATATTATATATTCTACAAAAAAGAAAGGAGATATAAATATGCAATATAAGTTTACAAATAGAGCTGAGAAAGCTTTACAAATTGCTAATGAAACTGCAACAGGTTTAGGACATAGTTATATAGGAACAGAACATTTGCTTTATGGGTTAGCTCAAGAAGGAAATGGTGTTGCAAGTAAAGTTTTAGAATTGCAGAATGTTACTCCAGATAAAATATTAGAAGAAATTGAAGAATTAATAGGAATTATAGATAATGATATAGAAATCTTTGAAACATTAGGATTTACACCACGTACAAAGAGAGTTATCGAAAATGCTTTCAAAGAAGCAAAAAAAATCGGAAGCGAGTTTATTGGAACAGAACAATTATTAGTAGGAATAATGCAAGAGGCTGATAGTGTTGCTGTACGAATTTTGCTTGATTTAGATGTTAGTACTCAAAAGGTTTATAATGAGATTGCTAAAGTTATTAATGAAGAAGATTATACACAGAATGATAATTTAGATAGTAAATATATAGGAAGTTATAATTCAACACCAACTTTAAATCAATTTGGAGCCGATTTAACAAAACAAGCTCGTGAGGGAAAACTAGATCCTGTAATTGGTAGAAAAGATGAAATTGAAAGAGTAATTCAAATATTATCTAGAAGAACAAAAAATAATCCATGCTTGATAGGTGAACCAGGTGTTGGAAAAACAGCTGTTGTTGAAGGCTTAGCAGAAAAAATTGTTTTAAACGATGTTCCTGAATTACTTAAAAATAAAAGAGTTGTAACTTTGGATATAACTAGTATGATAGCAGGTGCAAAATATAGAGGAGATTTTGAAGAAAGAATAAAGAAATGTCTTAATGAAGTAAAAAAGGTTGGGGATGTTATCTTATTTATTGACGAAATCCACACAATAGTTGGCGCTGGAGCTGCAGAAGGAGCAGTTGATGCTGCTAATATTTTAAAACCTTTGTTAGCAAGAGGAGAAATTCAATTAATTGGTGCTACAACAATTAGTGAATATAGAAAATACATTGAAAAAGATAGTGCTTTGGAAAGAAGATTTAGCCCAGTTACTGTGCTTGAACCATCAGAAGAAGATACTATAAAAATATTAGAGGGAATTCGTGATAAATATGAAGCTCATCATAATGTAAAAATTACGGATGAAGCAATAAATTCAGCAGTAAGTTTGTCTGTTAGATATATAAATGATAGATATTTGCCCGACAAAGCAATTGATTTGATTGATGAAGCTTCATCAAAATTGAAAATGAAAACATATACTAGACCTGAAAAATTAAAAGAACAAGAAGAGAAAATTGCTCAAATTGAAAAAGAAAAAGAAGAAGCAATTTTTGTGCAAGATTTTGAAAAGGCAGCTAATTTAAGAGATGAAGAGATTGCTTTAAAAGAAAAATTAGAAAAAGATAATAAAAGATGGGAAAATAAAACAAGTAGAAATGTTACAATTTTAAATGAGGAAGATATTGCTGAGGTAATTTCAAGTTGGACTAATATTCCTGTTAAGAAATTAACTCAAGATGAAAATGATAAATTAAAATCATTAGAAGAAATTTTGCATAAAAGAGTGGTAGGCCAAAACGAGGCAGTAGAAGCGGTTGCAAAAGCTATAAGAAGAGGAAGAGTTGGATTAAAAGATCCAAACAGACCAATAGGTTCGTTCTTATTCTTAGGCCCAACAGGTGTTGGTAAGACGGAACTTTCAAAAGCTTTGGCAGAGGCATTATTTGGTAATGAAGACTCAATGATAAGAATTGATATGTCTGAATTTATGGAACCACATTCTGTATCAAAGTTAATTGGTTCTCCTCCAGGATATGTAGGATTTGACGAAGGTGGACAGTTAACAGAGAAAATTAGACAAAAGCCATATTCAGTACTATTGTTTGATGAAGTGGAAAAGGCACATCCAGATGTTATGAATATTATGTTACAAATTTTAGAAGATGGACGTTTAACAGATTCACAAGGAAGAACTGTTAATTTCAAAAATACGGTTGTTATTATGACATCAAATATAGGAGCTAGAATGATTACGGATAGGAAAATGCTAGGATTTTCAATGGGTTCATCTGATAGTAAAGCAGAAGAAAACAAACAATATGAAGCAACAAAAAAAGATGTAATGGATGAGCTTAAGAAAGAATTTAAGCCTGAATTTATTAATCGTATTGATGAAATTATTGTGTTTCACAAGTTGATGGATGAAGATATAATGAAAATTATTGGTATTATGCTTAGTCAAGTTGAAGGAAGATTGAAAGCAAATAATTTAAATGTTGAAATTGATGATAGTGTAAGAAAGCTTATTTTTGAAAAAGGATTTGATAAGAATTATGGTGCAAGGCCTTTGCGTAGAGCTATTCAGTCTTATGTTGAGGATGAGATTAGTGAGGCTATTTTGGATGGAAAGGTAAAGGAAAATAAGAAGGCTGTGATTGAGATTGATGAGAATAGGAATGTGGTTGTGAGGTAAAAGTAGTCCGCCAAAGGCGTATAATCGCATAATGATGGGCTGATATATATTACTTTAAAAATGTTTCCCAACAGCGCACAGAGAGTAATAATTCCTGGGCGAGTTGATTCGATTGCTGTATGGCTGTGGGAAAATTTGAGTATAAAATGATTTTTTATGTGGTCTGGGGAATTATAACTCTCTGTAGCTAGCCGGTCCCCACTTAAGCCACATTTTTAAAGTAATATATATCAGCCCATCATTATGTGATTATACGCCTTTGGCTACTCAGAATATGGGAGGTTGAAATTGGTAAATTCGTAAAAAGACTTGCTTTTTTTGGAAACATATGGTATTATATAGAAATATGAATAGTGAAAATTAAATTTGAAAGGGGAAATACCAATGGCAGAAGTATATATGGCAGGAGATTTTAGAAATGGAACAACATTTGAAATGGACGGAAACGTATTCAAAGTTGTTGAATTTCAACACGTTAAACCAGGAAAGGGTTCAGCATTTGTTAGAACAAAATTAAAAAATGTAATCAGTGGGGCAGTTATTGAAAAAACATTTAACCCATCTGAAAAATATCCAGGAGCAGAAATAGAGAAAAAAGAAATGCAATACTTATATAATGATGAAGATTTATACTATTTCATGGATAATGAAACATATGAACAAATGCCTTTAAACAAAGAACAATTAGGAGATGCTTTAAAATACATTAAAGAAAATATGAATGTTAAAATATTATCATTCAAAGGAAATGTATTCGCAGTTGAACCACCTATGTTCGTTGAATTAGAAGTAACATACACAGAACCAGGATTCGCTGGAAACACAACAACAACATCTGGAAAACCAGCTAAATTAGAAAACGGATTAGAAATATTAGTTCCATTATTTGTTAACATCGGTGATATCGTTAAAATCGATACAAGAACTGGTGATTATATGGAAAGAGTTAACTAATAATTCTTGTAGAATTAATATAGCTAAAAGTTATAATAAACGAAATTTAATCAAAGAATAATATGAAATAAGCTTATATTATTATGTATATAAATGCATAAAATAATATAAGCTTATTTTAGAAAGGAAAGATTATGACAGATTTTAGTAAAAAGTTTCAAGAAATAATTAAAGATATTGAAAAAAATATAACTGATGAAAAACAATTAGAATATGTTAATAAAAAAATTACAGAGGTTTCTATGTTGCACCTTAGTGTAATTGATGAACTTGCTGATGTCATTAAAAATAAGATTGATAATATAGAGAAAAAGCAAAATCTAATTGAAGCAAAAGTTAGTAAAATTGAGTCATCTGTAACAGGAATTGAAAACGATATATATGATGATGGGTTTGAATTTGAAATTATTTGCCCATATTGTAATACTGAATTTGTTGCGGACGTTGAGTCTAAGAATGAGATTAAATGTCCAGAGTGTCAAAATACTATTGAGCTTGATTGGAATGGTGGGGAAGAAGTAAATCCTTGTTCAGGACATTGTTCAAGTTGTAGGTCAAGATGTGGCGATGGATTTTTTGATGAGTTTGGTGAAGAGTTTGGATTCGAAAATCAAGATGATGATGATGAAGATATGTAAATTTAAAAAATTATCGTAAGAATGATGATATAAATTAGAATAGTGACATAGGGTCGATGTATTTCGATCCTATTTTTACTGTAAAATGTAAGTGTGGGCCTGTCGTCGCTCCGTTTGTGGGGTTCCCGATTGGCGTCTTTGTAAGGATTGTTACTATATCCATATACATTTTTTGGACCAACTTGAGCTATAATTTGTCCTTGTGAAACATGGTCTCCTGGTGAAACTAAATAATTTGGATTTATGTGATGAAATACGACTGTGTATTGTTCATTTTGAACGACAACTGTACATCCGCCACTTCCCATAAACCCTGTATACGTTACCTTACCTGAAATTGCAGATATAATATTTGTTCCGGGTGGTGCTGGTAAATCAATTCCGCCGTGAAAGTTTGTTGCACCGGCAGTTGGAGCACCTCTGTAGCCAAATGGGGAACTTATTCTTGTATAACCGTGGGAGAGGCCAGCATAAACCACTTGTAGGTGAAATTACTTTGCTGATTTGCGTATCATTTGATGGAGTTGGGGGAATGTTGGTATTATTGTAAAATGGAATGAAAAAAATTGATATAAATAGAGTCAAAAATAAAATAAGTGATAGATAAATTTTGATAATATTAAAAAAATTTTTTGTCATGATTTAAACGCTCCTTTTGATTTGATATTGGAAATTAAATAGATTATAAATTAAATGAAATTTAGAGAATTATTAATGTTAAGTAGAAAATAAGATTATAAAATATAGTTAGAAATAAAAAGGTGAGGGCAAATCCTCACCTTTAAATATTTATTTATTTTTAAAAGCGAAAAATTTACTTAAGAAAAAGTTTAAAATAATTACTAAAATTGTAATTGTTAATTTGCTAATCATATTAGGAATATGTAATACGTTGAATAACAACATAAATCCAAAAAATTCAACAAGCATAGTAAAGAAACGTGCTGCGAAGAATTTGAATATTTCTAATATTATATCTTTAGCTGTTGAAGCTTGTGAGTTAAAAACTAGTTTTCTGTTTGTAATATAAGCAAATATAACTGCTAAAATAATAGCTATAACATTTGAAATATTTTCTTCTAAATGACAAAATGTTGTTAAAACATAAAATGTTGCTATATTTACAACAGTTGTAAGAACACCAAATATTGCATAAAAAATAACTTCCTTAGTCATAAATTTTTTAATTAGTGTGTTTATTAGATTCTTTATTTTTTCCATAAAAATACCATCCTTTGTTATAATTAAAATTTTTATAAAATTGTATAAAAAAACCTTACAATTATTACACTGCAAGGCACTTAGTCTGGCAGGGGTAGAAGGACTCGAACCCTCACAGGCGGTTTTGGAGACCGATGTGCTACCATTAACACTATACCCCTATATATTGACATTTGTTATATTATCATATTTATGTAATTAGTGCAAGACAAAATTAAGAAAAAAATAAATTTTTATTTTGGTGGAGGTGAGGAGAGTCGAACTCCTGTCCAATTGTTCTTCCATATAAACTTCTCCGAGTGCAGTTTGTTATTAAAATTCCCTTAAAATACCATTAACAAACAAACGATAAATTAAGGTAGCTATAAAATACCCACTATTTCCATAGCAAGAAATAGGTTCGTTTCCCACATTATCGACGCCTTGTTAATAGCCGTGGGAAGCCATTAGAAGACGACACTGCAACTTAGGCAGCGTATGCTAATTCTGTATTATCAGCGTTTATATTTATTTTCTCGTTTATTTAAGTGGCCAACGAGAATCCACTACTCGCTATTTATACTTTTAAACAACTGTCGAAACCAGTTACACCCCCATATAATATGGATATGTCTTTAATAACGACAATCTTTATTTATTATACTATAAATTTGCAAAAAAAACAACATTTATGAATTTATATTATAAATAATTCTTTGCCTGTTTTAAAAAAGAAAAAATATATTGCCAAAACAAGATATTAAGTATAAAATAACCATAGAAAAACAAAAGGAAAGGACGGAAAATTTATGAAAATTACTGATGTTAATGAATTATCAAAAATTGCAAATGATATTAGAATAGATATTTTAAAGGCAGTTTATAGTGCACAGTCAGGTCATCCAGGTGGCTCTTTGTCTTGTGCAGATATATTAACTGTCTTATATTTTAATCAAATGAACATAAATCCAAAAGAACCAAAAGCAGAAGGAAGAGATAGATTTGTGTTATCAAAAGGACATTGCTCTCCAGCTTTATATGCTACTTTGGCTAAAAGAGGATATTTTGATGAAAAAGATTTAGAGACTTTTAGAAAACTAGGCTCAAATTTACAAGGACATCCAGATATGAATAAGGTTCCAGGTGTTGATATGACAAGTGGATCATTAGGACAAGGTTTATCTGTTGCAAATGGAATGGCACTATCTTCTAAAATGGATAGTATGGGTTATAGAGTATATTGCTTGCTTGGTGATGGAGAAATAGAAGAAGGACAAGTTTGGGAAGCTGCAATGACTTCATCAAAATATAAATTAGATAATTTATGTGTTATTGTTGATAATAATAACCTACAAATTGATGGTAATATACAAGATGTAAAAGGTCTTAACAGAATTGAAGAAAAATTTGAAAGCTTTGGTTTCAAAGTTATTCCCGTTGATGGAAACAATATGGAGCAGTTAATTGATGCATTTGATAGAGCTAAAATGACAAAAGGAATGCCAACAGCAATTATTGCTAAAACTGTAAAAGGAAAAGGAGTTTCTTTTATGGAAGGTCAAGCTGGTTGGCATGGAAAGGCTCCAAATGAAGAACAATTTAATTTAGCTATTAAAGAATTGAATGAAACATTTGGTGAGACATTTGGGGACGGAGAAAAAATGTCTCAAAAATGAGACAAAAAAAGACCGTCCCAAAATGTCTCAAGGAAAGGAAGATTAAATATGAATATAGATAAAAAAATTGCAACACGCCAAAGTTATGGAGAAGCTTTAAAAGAGCTTGGAAAAGAAAATAAAAATATTGTTGTGTTAGATGCAGATTTATCTACAGCAACAAAGACTGAGTTGTTTGCAAAAGAATTTCCAGATAGATTTTTTGATATTGGAATTGCAGAACAAGATATGATTGGTACAGCAGCAGGATTTGCAGCATGCGGTAAGGTGCCTTTTGCAAGTACGTTTGCTGTATTTGCAGCAGGGAGAGCTTATGATCAAATTAGAAACAGTATTTGTTATCCAAACTTGAATGTAAAAATATGTGCAACTCATGCTGGTCTTACTGTTGGTGAAGATGGTGCTACACATCAAATGCTTGAAGATTTAGCAATGATGAGAACTTTGCCAAATTTAAAAGTGTTTTCTCCTAGTGATGATGTTGAAACAAAATTTTTAATTAATGAAATTAGTAAGATTGATGGACCATGTTATGTTAGATTGCCAAGAGTGGCAACTCCAATTATATATGATGAAAATGAAAAATTTGAAATTGGAAAAGCAAAACAAATTGGTAATGGAGAGGATGCTACCATTTTTGCAACAGGTGTATGCGTTGCAGAAGCTTTAAAAGCCAAAGAAATTTTAAATGAAAAGGGAATTGATGTAAGGGTTGTTGATATTCACACTATTAAACCAATTGATAGAGAAACAATTGTTAGATGTGCAAAAGAAACTGAGAAAATTATTACAGTTGAAGACCATAGTATTATAGGAGGATTAGGTAGTGCTATTTGTGAGGTTTTAGCTGAAGAGTATCCTTGCAAAGTTATTAGATTAGGTGTTAAAGATTCTTTTGGAAAGTCTGGAAGTGCTACTGAATTAATGAAAAAATTTGAAATTGATGCACAGGCTATTGTTAATTTATTTTAAATTATAACTTCAAAATCCAATAAATAAGAACATATATTTGCCAAAACCTGAAAAATATGGTATAATTAAGTATACGATATAAGAAGGTGGTAATTATGGTAATATTAACAATTATATATATTTTATTACTTATTATTGCAGCTTTAGTAGGATACACAATACTTCAAATCAAAATGTATGGTATGAATGTTAAAGATTTCTGGACATTTATTAAATCTATACAAGATTTGGAGGTTTTATATAAGTTTTCAAAAAGATATGAAAAAATGTCTCCACAAGAACAAGTTATTTTCTTGATGGAAGCAGAAAAAATGTTTAAAATTTTTGATAAAGTTCCAACTCAGATTTGGGAAGATGAGTATGATAAGTATTCTCAAATATTAGAAACATACAGAAGCATAAAAATGCTTCGTTGGGCTGATGCAAATACCTAAAAGTACATAGATGTTATATCAATGCTAGAAGCGGTTGTATCACATTAAATAGTTAATGTGGTACAACCGCTTTTTAATACATGGTTTAAGAATCAGCACTATGTGTCAATAATTTAGG
>Ga0256404_1008430_pt1 | contig 15493 bp, 7 predicted proteins | sample RumenRJG_01DNA_FD_185990 | JGI IMG/M metagenome (GOLD analysis project Ga0256404, IMG submission 185990) | Bovine rumen microbial communities from Lethbridge, Alberta, Canada - RJG_01 | ecosystem: Host-associated > Mammals > Digestive system > Stomach > Rumen | place: Canada: Alberta | collected...
AAACGGCTGTGCCTGACAATCATTTTTTTGGTACCGGTTGAACCGCTACGGGTGGTACCGGTTGAAGCGCTACGCATGGTACCGATTGGAGCGCTACGCATGGTACCGTTTAAGCGATACCGTCAAATTATATTCCCCCAGCATGAAAGACGCGATCTATATTGATGGAAAATCGTCTATTTATTTTTCAATTTTCCACTCCTTTATCGTCCTTTCCTCTGTTGAAAAGTTGATGGCGACCTTCACGACCTTGCGGCCATGAGACTGGTAAGGAATCGTGTAGTCCTTCTCATCGATTTGTCTCAGCGCCTTGTCCAGGTCACCGTCAAGTTTCAGTTCCATGACATAGATGGCCGTGTCGGTCTTGATGAGAATATCCAAACGGCCCTTGGCATTGCGCACTTGGGAAAAGACATAGACGTTAAGGAGAGAGAACATAACGTAGAGCATCGCGGTGAAGTGGCCCTCCGTTGTCGGCGCGTCCTTGAGCGTGTTCTCTTGGTAAGGAATCGTGGTGAGAAATTCCTGCATCGCCTTGAGACATCCGTCCATGTCATCCTTGCGCAGTGCCAGATACATCTGAGCTACAGCATTTCCCGCTTCCACCGTGTTTGTGTGGACATAGTAAGGGATGAGGATGCGCATCAGTCCCACCTTCACCTCCTCGTTGGGATAGCCGAGCGTGTAGCGCTTTATGATTGGGTCATAACCTTTTATGGTGAGATATCCACTCTGATAAAACAGCGGCAGGACGGATTGCATATTCTCCGTGGGCGCATCAAAATCTGAAGCCCACGCCTCGCTGCCGTCAATCTGTGTGATGTCGGTGTGGAAGTGCTTGAGCATATTGACCAGGAACGTCGGCGTGCCCGTAGAGAACCAGTAGTTGTCGAAATCCTTATTCGTCATTGATGACAGCAGACTGAATGGATTGTAAACCCCCGGTCCCTTACGTGCGAAATGATATCCGTCATAGATCCGCTCTAGCTGTGCCAAGACTTGTTCGGGAGTCATGTCGTTTTCTTCGCCCAGCGTCTGTATTCCTTCCTGAAAGTTGTCGATGAGTTCATCACGCGTTATGCCACATATCGCAGCATACTGCGGCAGCATCGAGATGTTATTCAGGTTGTTGAGCTGCGAGAAGATGCTGAGCTGCGAGAACTTTGTGATGCCCGTGATGAAGACAAAGCGAAGGTAAGGGTCGAGGTCCTTCAGCGGGGAATAAAATGACTGCAATGCTGTACGCATCAACTCCAAACGTTCGGGATCATGAAGAACAGTAAGCAGTGGAGCATCATATTCGTCTATGAGAACGACAACTTGTTTACTCGTCTTGCCATAAAGATTGGTGACGAGATTGTAGAATCTGGTTGTGATATCATCACCATCACGCTCGACCCCATACATTCTCTCCATACGGGCAAGCTGATTGTTGATTTGGTTGAAAAGATCCTCCACCGTGCCCATCTTGGCCATGGCTAGGGTGAAATGCAAAACGGGATACTCTGTCCAGTCCTTTTCCAGTTTCTCGATGGCAAGTCCTTTGAACAAATCCTTGCGGCCGGAGAAATAGGCATCAAACGTACTCGTGAGCAATGACTTGCCAAAACGACGAGGACGGGAAAGAAACACATATTTGCCAGGATGCGTTATCTCATATATGTACTTTGTCTTGTCTATATATAAGAAATCGTTGTTGCGAATTTCACTGAACGTCTGTATGCCAATGGGATAGTTTACCATAGTTGCCTCTATTTTTCCACAAACTTAATAAATTTCCGTGAGACCGCAAAGGAAAATAATAAAATTCAAAGAAATGAAGGACTAGGGTTGTACGTGGCAATTTATTTTTCAATCTTCCACTCCTTTATCGTTCTTTCCTCAGTCGAGAAGTTAATGGCGACCTTCACGACCTTTCGGCCATCGGATTGGTAAGGAATGGTGTAGTCCTTCTCATCGATTTGTCTCAGCGCCTTGTCCAGGCCGCCGTCCAACTTCAGCTCCATGACATAGATGGTTGTATCGGTCTCAATGAGAATATCCAAACGGCCCTTGGCATTGCGCACTTGGGAAAAGACATAGACGTTAAGGAGAGAGAACATAACGTAGAGCATTGCGGTGAAGTGGCCCTCCGTTGTCGGCGCGTCCTTGAGCGTGTTCTCTTGGTAAGGAATCGTGGTGAGAAATTCCTGCATCGCCTTGAGACATCCGTCCATGTCATCCTTGCGCAGTGCCAGATACATCTGAGCTACAGCATTTCCCGCTTCCACCGTGTTTGTGTGGACATAGTAAGGGATGAGGATGCGCATCAGTCCCACCTTCACCTCCTCGTTGGGATAGCCGAGCGTGTAGCGCTTTATGATTGGGTCATAACCTTTTATGGTGAGATATCCACTCTGATAAAACAGCGGCAGGACGGATTGCATATTCTCCGTGGGCGCATCAAAATCTGAAGCCCACGCCTCGCTGCCGTCAATCTCTGTGATGTCGGTGTGGAAGTGCTTGAGCATGTTGACAAGGAACGTCGGCGTGCCTGTGGAGAACCAGTAGTTGTCGAAATCCTTGTTCGTCATTGATGACAGCAGACTGAATGGATTGTAAACCCCCGGTCCCTTGCGTGCGAAATGATATCCGTCATAGATCCGCTCTAGCTGTGCCAAGACTTGTTCGGGAGTCATGTCGTTTTCTTCGCCCAGCGTCTGTATTCCTTCCTGAAAATTATCGACAAGTTCCTCATGCGTTATGCCACATATCGCAGCATATTGCGGCAACATGGATATGTTATTCAGGTTGTTGAGCTGCGAGAAGATGCTGAGCTGCGAGAACTTTGTGATGCCCGTGATGAAGACAAAGCGGAGGTAGGGATCGAGGTCCTTCAGCGGAGAATAGAAGGCCTGCAGTTCCGTGCGCATCTGATCGAGGCGCTCGCTGTCATGAAGTACTGTGAGCATTGGTGCGTCGTACTCGTCGATGAGGACAACGACTTGCGTGCCCGTCTTCTCGTAGATATCCTTGACAAGCCGAGTAAACCTCTTTGTGATATTCGTCTCCGATTGTGGAATGCCATATTTGCTTTCAGCGTCTTCGAGTTGCATCGTAATGATGTCCTCCAAGTCTTGTACCGTCCCTCTTTTTGCTGAAGCCAACGAAAAATGCAGTACAGGATATTGCTTCCATTCCTTCTCCAACTCCTCGATGGCAAGTCCTTTGAACAAATCTTTGCGTCCGGAGAAATAGGCATCGAACGTACTCGTGAGTAGCGACTTGCCGAAACGGCGAGGACGGGAGAGAAATACATACTTGCCAGGATGCGTTATCTCATATATGTACTTTGTCTTGTCTATATATAAGAAATCGTTGTTGCGAATTTCACTGAATGTCTGTATGCCAATTGGATAGTTTACCATAGTTGCCTCGATTTTTCTACAAACTTAATAAATTTCCGTGAGACAGCAAAGGAAAATGATAAAATTCAAAGAAAGGAAGGACTAGGGTTGTACGTAGCAATTTATTTTTCAATCTTCCACTCCTTTATTGTCCTTTCCTCTGTCGAGAAGTTGATGGCGACCTTCACGACCTTGCGACCATCAGACTGGTAAGGAATGGTGTAGTCCTTCTCATCGATTTGTCTCAGCGCCTTGTCCAGGTCACCGTCAAGTTTCAGCTCCATGACATAGATGGTCGTGTCGGTCTTGATGAGAATATCCAGACGGCCTTTGGCGTTGCGTACCTGTGAATAGACATAACGGTTGAGGAAGGAGAACATCACGTAGAGCATCGCGGTGAAATGGCCTTCTGTCGTTGGTGCGTCCTTGAGCGTGTTCTCTTGGTAGGGTATGGACGCGAAATAGCTGCGGGCAGCTGTCAGTGCCTTATCGATGTCATCGTCCAGCAGTGCCTCGGAGATGTCCCAGCAGGCATTGCTGGCAGGGACGGGATCGCTCTGCACATAGAAAGGAATGAGAATGCGCATCAGTCCCACCTTGACTTCCTCATTGGGATAGCCAAGCGTGTACATGCCCGACCGAGGATTATAGCCTTTTATCGTCAGGTAACCACTCTGATAGAACAGTGGCAGCACGTTGTGCATGTTCTCTGTAGGAGCGTCAAAGTCCTCCTGCATTGCTGTACTGCCATCAATCTCGGTCAGGTCAGTGTGAAACTTTCGCATCATATTGACAAGGAACGTCGGCGTACCGGTGGAGAACCAGTAGTTGTTGAAATCCTTGTTCGTCATCGATGACAGCAGGCTGAATGGATTGTAAACCCCCGGCCCTTTGCGCGCGAAATGATATCCGTCATAGGTGCGCTCCAACTGAGCCAAGACTTGTTCGGGAGTCATGTCGTTTTCTTCGCCCAGCGCTTCTATGCCTTCCTGGAAGTTATCAACAAGTTCCTCACGCGTTATACCACATATCGCAGCATATTGCGGCAACATGGAGATGTTGTTCAGGTTGTTGAGCTGGGAGAAAATGCTGAGCTGTGAGAACTTCGTGATGCCCGTGATGAAGACAAAGCGGAGATAAGGGTCAAGTTTCTTGATGGGAGAATAAAACGACTGCAACTCAGTTCGCATCGTCTCGAGTCGTTCTGGGTTGTGAAGAACCGTCAGCAGAGGCGCGTCGTATTCATCGAAAAGAAGAACAACCTGCTTGCCGGTCTTTTTGTAAATGCGCTCCACTAAATCTTTGAGACGAGTTCCAGGACTATCCGAAGTCTTTGCTATGTCAAACTCTTCTTCCATCGAGGCCAAAGAGGAATTTACATTCTCTTCAAAATCCTCCACTGTTCCCTTCTTAATGTCGCTCAAATCAAAATGCAGTACGGGGTACTCTGTCCAGTCCTTTTCCAATTTCTCTATGGCAAGTCCTTTGAACAGATCCTTGTATCCTCGGAAATAGCTATCAAATGTACTCGTGAGTAGCGACTTGCCGAAACGACGAGGACGGGAGAGAAATACATACTTGCCAGGATGCGTTATCTCATATATGTACTTTGTCTTGTCTATATATAAGAAATCGTTGTTGCGAATTTCACTGAACGTCTGTATGCCAATTGGATAGTTTACCATAGTTGCCTCGATTTTTCCACAAACTTAATAAATTTCCGTGAGATAGCAAAGGAAAATCATAAAATTCAAAGAAATGAAGGACTAGGGTTGTACGTGGCAATTTATTTTTCAATCTTCCACTCTTTAATCGTTCTTTCCTCTGTCGAGAAGTTGATGGCGACCTTAACGACCTTGCGGCCATCGGATTGGTAGGGAATCGTGTAGTTCTTCTCATCGATTTGTCTCAGCGCCTTGTCCAGGCCGCCGTCCAACTTCAGCTCCATGACATAGATGGTCGTGTCGGTCTTGATGAGAATATCCAGACGGCCTTTGGCGTTGCGTACCTGTGAAAAGACATAACGGTTGAGGAAGGAGAACATCACGTAGAGCATCGCAGTGAAGTGTCCTTCTGTTGTCGGTGCGTCCTTCAGCGTGTTCTCTTGATAGGGTATGGACGCGAAATAGCTACGGGCAGCGGTCAGTGCCTTGTCGATGTCATCGTCCAGCAGTGCCTCGGAGATGTCCCAGCAGGCATTGCTGGCAGGGACGGGATCGCTCTGCACATAGAAAGGAATGAGAATGCGCATCAGTCCCACCTTGACTTCCTCATTGGGATAGCCAAGCGTGTACATGCCCGACCGAGGATTATAGCCTTTTATCGTCAGGTAACCACTCTGATAGAACAGTGGCAGCACGTTGTGCATGTTCTCTGTAGGAGCGTCAAAGTCCTCCTGCATTGCTGTACTGCCATCAATCTCGGTCAGGTCGGTATGGAACTTTCGCATCATATTGACAAGGAACGTCGGCGTGCCGGTGGAGAACCAGTAGTTGTTGAAATCCTTGTTCGTCATCGATGACAGCAGACTGAATGGATTGTAAACCCCTGGCCCTTTGCGCGCAAAATGATAACCGTCATAGGTCCGCTCCAACTGTGCTAAGACTTGTTCCGATGTCATGTCGTTTTCTTCGCCCAGCGCTTCTATGCCTTCCTGAAAGTTATCGACAAGTTCCTCACGCGTTATGCCACATATCGTGGCATACTGCGGCAGCATGGATATGTTGTTCAGGTTGTTGAGCTGGGAGAAGATGCTGAGCTGAGAGAACTTCGTGATGCCCGTGATGAAGACAAAGCGGAGATAAGGATCCAGATCCTTCAGCGGGGAATAAAACGACTGCAATGCTGTACGCATCTTCTCCAAACGTTCGGAATCATGAAGAACAGTAAGCAGTGGGGCATCATATTCGTCTATGAGAACGACAACTTGTTTATTCGTCTTGCCATAAAGATTGGTGACAAGATTGTAAAATCTGGTTGTGATATCATCACCATCACACACAACCCCATACTTTCTCTCCATATGGGCAAGCTGATTGTTGATTTGGTTGAAAAGATCTTCCACCGTACCCATCTTGGCCATGGCTAGGGTGAAGTGCAAAACGGGATACTCCGTCCACTCCTTTTCCAGTTTCTCTATGGCAAGTCCTTTGAATAGGTCCTTGCGCCCAGAGAAATAGGCATCGAACGTACTCGTGAGTAGCGACTTGCCAAAACGACGAGGACGGGAAAGAAATACATATTGACTAGAATGCGTAATCTCATATATATACTTTGTCTTGTCGATATACAAGTATCCGTCTTGACGAATCTTGGCGAATGTCTGTATGCCAATGGGATAGTTTACCATAGTTGCCGCTATTTTTCTACAAACTTAATAAATTTCCGTGAGATAGCAAAGGAAAATGATACAAAGAAAGGAAGGACTAGGGGTGTACGTGGCAATTTATTTTTCAATCTTCCACTTCTTTATCGTCCTTTCCTTTGTTGAGAAGTTGATGGCGACCTTAATGACCTTGCGGCCGTCGGACTGGTAAGGAATCGTGTAGTCTTTCTCGTCGATTTGTCTCAATGCCTTGTCCAGGTCACCGTCAAGTTTCAGCTCCATGACATAGATGGTCGTGTCGGTCTTGATGAGAATATCCAGACGGCCCTTGGCGTTGCGTACCTGTGAATAGACATACCGGTTAAGGAAGGAGAACATCACGTAGAGCATCGCAGTGAAGTGGCCTTCCGTTGTCGGCGCGTCCTTGAGCGTGTTCTCTTGGTAGGGTATGGACGCAAAATAGCTGCGGGCTGCGGTCAGTGCCTTATCGATGTCGTCGTCAAGCAGTGCCTCAGAGATGTCCCAACAGGCATTGCTGGCAGGGACGGGATCGCTCTGCACATAGAAAGGAATAAGAATGCGCATCAGCCCCACCTTGACTTCCTCATTGGGATAGCCAAGCGTGTACATACCCGACCGAGGATTATAGTCTTTTATCGTCAGGTAACCGCTCTGATAGAACAGTGGCAGTACGTTGTGCATGTTTTCTGTAGGAGCGTCAAAGTCCTCCTGCATTGCCGTACTGCCATCAATCTTGGTCAGGTCGGTGTGGAACTTTCGCATCATATTGACAAGGAACGTCGGCGTACCGGTGGAGAACCAGTAGTTGTCGAATTTACGGTTGTTCATAGCCGATAGCAGACTGAAAGGATTCAAGACCCCCTCACTGTCCTCAGAAAAATGGTAGCCATCGTAATGATAGAGGAGCTTGTCGATGACTTGCTGATGGCTGTAGTTGTATTTCTCTGCCAACATGCCGATACCCTCTTGAAAGTTATCTTCCAACTCTTTTATTGTTATGCCACACATTGCAGCATACTGCGGCAGCATGGATATGTTGTTCAGGTTGTTGAGCTGGGAGAAGATGCTGAGCTGAGAGAACTTCGTGATGCCCGTGATGAAGACAAAGCGGAGATAAGGATCCAGATCCTTCAGCGGGGAATAAAACGACTGCAATGCTGTACGCATCAACTCCAGACGTTCGGGATCATGAAGAACAGTGAGCAGAGGGGCATCATATTCGTCTATGAGAACGACAACTTGTTTACTCGTCTTGCCATAAAGATTGGTGACAAGATTGTAAAATCTGGTTGTGATATCATCACCATCACGCTCGACCCCAAACATTCTTTCCATACGGGCAAGTTGATTGTTGATTTGGTTGAAAAGATCTTCCACCGTACCCATCTTGGCCATGGCTAGGGTGAAGTGCAAAACGGGATACTCCGTCCACTCCTTTTCCAGTTTCTCTATGGCAAGTCCTTTGAACAGGTCTTTACGCCCGGAGAAATAGGCTTCGAACGTGCTTGTGAGCAATGACTTGCCGAAACGACGAGGACGGGAGAGAAATACATACTTGCCTGGATGCGTTATCTCATATATGTACTTTGTCTTGTCTATATATAAGAAATCGTTGTTGCGAATTTCACTGAACGTCTGTATGCCAATTGGATAGTTTACCATAGTTGCCTCTATTTTTTCCACAAACTTAATAAATTTCCGTGAGACAGCAAAGGAAAATGATAAAATTCAAAGAAAGGAAGGACTAGGGTTGTACGTGGCAATTTATTTTTCAATCTTCCACTCCTTTATCGTCCTTTCCTCTGTTGAGAAGTTGATGGCGACCTTCACGACCTTGCGACCATCGGATTGGTAAGGAATGGTGTAGTCCTTCTCATCGATTTGTCTCAGCGCCTTGTCCAGGTCACCGTCAAGTTTCAGCTCCATGACGTAGATGGTCGTGTCGGTCTCGATGAGAATATCCAGACGGCCTTTGGCGTTGCGCACCTGAGAAAAGACATAGACATTGAGGAGGGAAAACATCACGTAGAGCATTGCGGTGAAGTGACCTTCCGTTGTCGGCGCGTCCTTGAGCGTGTTCTCCTGGTAAGGAATCGTGGTAAAGAATTCCCGCATGGCCTTGAGGCATCCGTCCATGTCGTCCTTGAGCAAAGCCAGGTACATCCGGGACGTTACTTTTGCTGCATCCGCAGCTTTTGCATGTGCATAGTAAGGGATGAGGATTCGCATCAACCCCACCTTCACCTCTTCGTTGGGATAGCCAAGTGTATAGATTTGTGTGAGTGGATCATAGTGCTTGATGGTGATATAGCCACTCTGATAGAAAAGCGGCAGTACAGACTGCATGTCTTCTGTTGGCGCATCAAAATCTGCAGCCCACGCCTCGCTGCCGTCAAGCTCTGTGATGTCGGTGTGGAAGTGCTTGAGCATGTTGACAAGGAATGTCGGCGTACCGGTGGAGAACCAGTAGTTGTTGAATTTACGGTTGTTCATAGCCGATAGCAGACTGAAAGGATTCAAGACCCCCTCGCTGTCCTCAGAAAAATGGTAGCCATCGTAATGGTAGAGGAGTTTGTCGATGACTTGCTGATGGCTGTAGTGGTATTTCTCTGCCAGCACACCGATTCCTTCCTGAAAGTTATCTTCCAACTCTTTTATTGTTATGCCACACATTGCAGCATACTGCGGCAGCATGGAGATGTTGTTCAGGTTGTTTAGCTGCGAGAAGATACTGAGCTGTGAGAACTTTGTGATGCCCGTGATGAAGACAAAGCGGAGGTAAGGATCGAGGTCCTTCAGTGGGGAATAAAATGACTGCAATGCTGTACGCATCTTCTCCAAACGTTCGGGATCATGAAGAACAGTGAGCAGAGGGGCATCATATTCGTCTATGAGAACGACAACTTGTTTACTCGTCTTGCCATAAAGATTGGTGACAAGATTGTAAAATCTGGTTGTGATATCATCACCATCACGCTCGACCCCATACATTCTCTCCATACGGGCAAGCTGATTGTTGATTTGGTTGAAAAGATCCTCCACCGTGCCCATCTTGGCCATGGCTAGGGTGAAATGCAAAACGGGATACTCTGTCCAGTCCTTTTCCAGTTTCTCGATGGCAAGTCCTTTGAACAAATCCTTGCGGCCGGAGAAATAGGCATCAAACGTACTCGTGAGCAATGACTTGCCAAAACGACGAGGACGGGAAAGAAACACATATTTGCCAGGATGCGTTATCTCGTATATGTACTTTGTCTTGTCTATATATAAGAAATCGTTGTTGCGAATTTCACTGAACGTCTGTATGCCAATTGGATAGTTTACCATAGTTGCCGCTATTTTTCCACAAACTTAATAAATTTCCGTGAGACAGCAAAGGAAAATGATAAAATTCAAAGAAATGAAGGTTGGTTCCTGGCCCACTGCCAATTGCCGCCCTTATATCTGCCAATTGCCGCCCATTATGGTTGGCATGTGCCGCCCATTATTATCATAGCGATATAGCTTCGCTTTTAGGATATGAAAGCCAGACGGTTGGTTGAAACGAAACTGAAATTGGATCGAAAGAGAAAAACCTTCTATCATTCAAGAGAAGTAGAATGGCGTTTCTCCCCTCCCTTCGTTGGGAGGGGGGGGTAGGGGCTTAAGAACGCTTCCGGATTGAAAATCGATAATATTTTCTTCATTTCTTCAGCATTAGAGAAGAAAGCATTACCTTTGCATAGAAATTTAATGGACAAATAACTAAAAACGATAAGCATGAGAATAAGAATGATGATGGTGGCTCTGACCATGGGCTGCGTTGCTGTTGGCCTGGCCGACAACCGAAGCTTGGAGGGCTACGACTATGGACAGGCCAGTCAGCCCACCGGACAGGAATGGCAGTCGCCCGAACTCTTGGGCTACAACAAGCTGCAGCCGCGAGCCACGTTCGCTTCCTTTGCGTCAGTGGAGGAGGCCCGGCGCTTCCTGCCGGAGAATAGCTCCTACTGGCAGAGCCTCGACGGCAGCTGGAAATTCCATTTCGCCAAGAACCCCGATGAGCGGCCGGCCGATTTCTATAAGACTGATTACGACACGGCTGGCTGGGACGACATTCAGGTTCCCGGCTCGTGGAACATTCAAGGCATACAGAAGGACGGCAGTCTGAAGTACGGTGTGCCCATCTACGTGAATCAGTGGGTCATCTTCAAGTACAACATTGCCGTGGACGACTGGCGTCAGGGCGTGATGCGTGAGCCCCCAAAGAACTATACGACGTACGAATACCGCAATGAAGTAGGTAGTTACAAGCGCTCTTTTGAGGTCCCGGCAGATTGGGGCAACAGAGAGGTTTACATTTCTTTCGATGGTGTCGACAGTTTTTTCTATCTGTGGATCAACGGCCACTATGTAGGTTTTTCCAAGAATTCCCGCAATACAGCACGCTTCGATATTACACCTTATATTCATAAAGGCACCAACGACGTGTCGGTTGAGGTATACCGCAGCAGCGATGGCAGCTTTCTGGAGGCACAGGACATGTTCCGGTTGCCAGGTATTTTCCGTACGGTAGCAGTGTATTCCACACCAAAGGTGCACATTCGCGACTTGGTTGTGGAGCCTCATTTCTCGGGTTCAACATGGTCACTCTGCATCGGGGCAAGCCTGGAGAACCTCGACAAGAAGTCGGTGAAAGGCTATTCCATCGAGTATCAGCTCTATAAGAACCAGCTCTACAGCGACAACAACAGCCTGCAGAAGACATTCTATTCTGGTCCTGTTGATGTACCCAAGGCCGGCGAAGCCATGACATCCTGCGCAGAGCGCATCGACAATGTTGCACTATTGACCTCGGAGCAGCCCAATGTCTACACACTCGTTGCCGTGCTGAAGGACAAGAAGGGTAGGGAAGTGGAGGCTGTGAGCGTGCAGACAGGATTCCGCACAGTGGAGATTAAGGATACGCCCGCCTCAGAGGACGAATTCGGATTGGCTGGACGTTATTTCTATATCAACGGCAAACCGCTCAAGCTGAAAGGCGTGAACCGCCATGAGACTAACCCCGACAGAGGACACGCCATCACTCGGGAACAGATGGAGGAAGAGGTGATGATGATGAAGCGCGCCAATATCAACCACGTGCGCACATCCCACTATCCCGACGACCCCTACTTCTACTATCTGTGCAATAAATATGGTATCTGGTTGGAGAGTGAGGCCAACATCGAGAGTCACGAATACTTCTATGGCAAGGAATCGCTTTCGCATCCGAAGGAGTGGCGCAAGGCACATGTGGCCCGCGTGATGGAGATGGCCCATTCGCTGGTCAACGAACCCTGTATCTGCATCTGGAGTCTGGGCAACGAGGCTGGTCCGGGCCATAACTTCGTAGCAGCCTACGACAGTCTGAAACTCTTCGACACTACGCGCCCCGTGCAGTACGAGCGCAACAACGACATCGTGGACATGGGCTCCAACCAGTATCCTTCGATAGCCTGGGTGCGCAGTGCCGTGAAGGGACAGATGAACATCAAGTATCCCTTCCATATCTCTGAGTATGCCCACTCCATGGGCAACGCCTGCGGCAACCTGAAGGACTACTGGGACGCTATCGAATCGACCAACTACTTCTGCGGTGGTGCCATCTGGGACTGGATAGACCAGAGCATGCGCAACTATACCAAGGACGCTAAGCCTTATCTTGCCTATGGCGGCGACTTTGGCGACACGCCCAACGACGGACAGTTCGTCATGAATGGCATCATCTTCGGCGACATGACGCCCAAGCCCCAGTATTATGAGGTGAAGAAGGTGTATCAGAACGTCGGCGTCAGCCTGAAGGACTTGACTAAAGGAGAGATAGACATCTTCAACAAGAATTATTATACGGATGACCTCAGCGGCTACGACATTGCGCTGAGCGTCAGCGTGGACGGTAAGGAAGAGCCAATGGCCGTAGTCAGTGACTTCTCCGTCGCCCCGCGTACGCATAAGATGTTGGTTATTGACCAGTTGAGAGACTACAAGTACGACGCCACGAAGGACTATTATCTCAACGTGCGTTTCCTCACCAAAAGCAAGATGCCCTGGACCGACAAGCCTGGCTATGAGCAGGCCTACGAACAGCTACTCCTGCACAAGGCCGAGAAGAACGGACTGCCGGCCCTCTCAGCCGTCGCAAAAGCTCAGGACGACGTGCAGATTCGGAAGGATGAGAAGGCATACAGCCTCACGGGCAAGAAGTTCCGGATGAGCATCGACCGCAACAGTGGCTTCATCAGCGCCCTCAGCTACGACGGACAGGAAATCATCAAGCAGGGCGAACTGCTCAGTCTCGACGCCTTCCGCTCCTGGACCAACAACGACAACTGGGCCTACGAGCAATGGTATGCCAACGGACTGCATTGTCTTGAGCATCGTGCCGTCTCAGAGAAGATGGTGAAGAACAGCGATGGCAGCGTCAGCCTCGACTTCGTCGTAGAGAGTCAGGGAAGACAGAAGGCGCGGCTCGACGGAAACAACAAGAACTGGAAGAAGATTGTGGACCTCGGCGGAAAGCCCGACTTCAAGTTCACGACCAACGTCATCTATACGGTTCATCCGGATGGCAGTGTGGAGCTGCACAGCAACATTGTGTCCAACCATAGCAGCCTCGTTCTTCCGCGGTTGGGCTTCCAGTTGGTGGCTCCAAAGCATCTCGACAGGATTACTTACTACGGACGCGGTCCCATCGACAACTATCCCGACCGCAAGACCGGACAACTGGTGGGTGTGTACAGCGACAGCGTAGAGGGCGAGTTTGAGAACTTCCCCAAGCCGCAGGATATGGCCAACCATCAGGACACGAGATGGGTGGCCCTGACCAACGCCGACGGACAGGGCGCCCTCTTCATCGCCGACACAACGATGAGCATCTCGGCACTGCCCTGGTCGGCCCAGCAGCTCGACATGGCCAACCATCCCTATGAGTTGCCCGCAAGTCAGGCCACCTACCTGCACCTGGACGCAGCCATCACCGGACTGGGCGGCAACAGTTGCGGTCAGGGAGGACCTTTGGACAACGACCGGGTGAAGGCTACGCCCCATGACTTTAGCTTCGTCATCAGACCCATCAGACGTGTGGAGACGGCCTGGGAGGAAGCCAGCGTCCGTCTTGATGGTCAGCGACCGCTCTCCATCCTCCGCGACAATGAGGGCAACGTGACCATCCACGCGACTGACAGCCGACAGCCTGCTATCTACTATAAGGTGGGCAACAGCAAGAAGTCCCATGCTTATCAGGGCGCATTCAATCTGCGCGAAGGCGGCACCGTGACCGCCTGGACCAGTGGCAGCAGTTTCTCCTGCTCGCGCAGCTTCCCCCGCATCGAGGCCATTCCTATCAAGGTGAAGTTTGCCTCCAGCGTAGAGAGTGGCGAGGGCGACGCGGAGCTGATGACCGATGGCGATCCCGAGACCTACTGGCATACGATGTACAGCGTGACCGTGGCCAACTATCCGCACTGGGTGGATTTCGACTGTGGTGCAGTGAAGACCTTGAAGGGCTTCACTTATCTGCCGCGTCAGGATTCCAAGAACGGACGGATAAAGTCTTATCGAATACAGGTCAGCGACGACGGTGAGCATTGGAGCGAACCCATCGTGCAAGGTGAGTTTCCCGAGGGTGCCGACTTGCAGCGCGTGATATTCACCAAGCCTGTCAAGGCCCGCTATCTCCGCTTCACGGCCCTGAACTCACAGAATGGTCAGGACTTCGCTTCCTGTGCTGAGTTCACGATTCTGCAATAAACGGCAAAGCGTCTCACCAGCCATTTAGCTACTGGTGAGGCGCTTTATCTTCCTGACATGATTCTATTTCACGCTCCGATGCGTGGAATATAGAATAATCCTACATAGTTTTTTTCTTCCGCTACGCAAGCAATGATTTGCTTACTCGAGCCTACGGTCACTGACCAACGGGAAATAATGTTTTATTAAGGCTTCATCGGCATCCTAGTTCAACCTACCTCTATCGTCTGTATATCAGCATCGGCAGGCAGAAGGGGAAGAAGCTTGGGCACGAAGTTGTTACGCGCCACGAAGAAGACGTCCTTACCGTCGGCCAGGGCCGTCATGAGCAGTTCGCGGAAACCTTGTCCGGCAATCTCAATGCGCCCAATCTCGTCGATCCAAATCTCCTTGGCCTCGGGATGCTCCTTATAATATAGCAGAGCCTTGTCGAAGGCCGACTTGTGGACGAAATAGCTGCAGCTGTGCATCATCTCGCCCGTGAGATCCTTCACGGCCAGCTGCTCTTTTGAGGCTGTCTCCATGTCAACCTCGGGATCCTTCTCAAAGAAAGGCAGCGTCTCCCCTTTGGGATAAAGCACGAGGTCGTAGGCACACACTTTGCCATCGGCGCCCCGTCTCTTCAGCGAGAAGAAGCAAAGGCCATTGCCACGGTTACGGTATTCGTGGATGAAGCGCGTGGACTTACCTGCCCCACGCGATCCGGTGAAAATGGTTATTTTCATTGAGTTCTTAAGTTTTTTGAGTTGATGAGTTTTTGAGTTGATGAGTTTTTGAGTTGATGAGTTTTTGAGTTGATGAGTTTTTGAGTTCTTTCGTTTTTGAGCTCTTAATATGATTTTATGCACTTACGAGCAAAGGTAATTAAGAGCTCAAGAACTTAAGAACTCATAGACTTAAGAACTTAAAACAGATCGAACGACACGCTGGCGTACCACGTGCGGCCACGCATGGGAAATCCCTCGGTATACTCGTAGACACGGTCAGCAAC
>Ga0256404_1008431_pt1 | contig 15493 bp, 19 predicted proteins | sample RumenRJG_01DNA_FD_185990 | JGI IMG/M metagenome (GOLD analysis project Ga0256404, IMG submission 185990) | Bovine rumen microbial communities from Lethbridge, Alberta, Canada - RJG_01 | ecosystem: Host-associated > Mammals > Digestive system > Stomach > Rumen | place: Canada: Alberta | collected...
CAATACCACATGCAATATTAAGTCTTCTAAGAAGTCCCCCAGATAATTGCTTTGGATAAAACTTAGTAAATTCTTTTAAACCTACTAGATTTATGGCATCTTCTACATAGGACTTTCTTAAAAGTTTATCACTTACATAAAGACCACAGAAATAATCTATATTTTCATAAACAGTAAGTTCTTCAAAAACTGCTACTTCTTGAAATATTACTCCAATATCTCTTTTAATATCATAAGCATCTGGCTTCATTATTTTACCAAATATTTTAATTGTCCCTTTTTCAAACTCTAACAAATTAAGTATAGAATTAATCGTCGTAGATTTACCACTTCCATTTGGTCCAAGTAGCCCTAGTATTTCTCCTTCATAAACATCAAAAGACAAATCATCTATTGCTTTTAAATTCTTATAACTTTTACTTAAGTTTTTTACTTCAATTATTTTTTTCATCATTTATTCTCCTTCTTTATTATTTTCCAAAAGTACTAAAGCTTTAAACTCACTTGATAAAAGCATGCTTATTTCTTCATCAGTTAAATTAACAGCTTTACATGCAATTAAAGTTGCTAGTCCATGAGTAAATAACCACATCTTAACATGAAATGACTTTAAATTTTCTCCAGTTAAACTAGTACTCATATTTATATATTTTTCTACTTCATCAAAGTTTTCATCAGCAGCATCAATAAATTCACTTATTGAAAGATTAGTTTTACTCATAAATAACACTTTAAATATATTATTTTCTTCCTTAGCAAACTTTATATAATTAATACCTGTTTGCTTATATTTTGGCATTTTATCATTCATATTACTTGTTATAAAATCATAAAAATATTTTATCATTTTCTTATTTAATTCATTTAATAACTCTTCACTATTTTCAAACTGATAATATATTGGTCTTATAGAACAATTTAACTTTTTAGCTATTTCTCTATTACTCACCTTTTCTATACCATCATTTCTAACTATTTCAAGTGCTGCCTTAAGTATATCATCTTTACTTATCTTTATTTGTTTTGGCAACCTATCACCTTCTTATAACTAAATTGTATCACGTGATACATTATTTGTAAAGAAAAAGATGTTAAAACATTTTTTCAACATCTTTAGGTACTTTATCATCCACGATTTTACTTATTATTTTCCTCTTTTGTTCATCAGTTACTTTCTTACCTGTCATTTTACTTAAAGTATCAATTACTTCCGTTAAAGTTTTTTCATCCTTCATATTTCCTTTTTGTAGTTTTTCTGCCAAGCTTATGATAGTATTCTTATCTACCTTAGTTTTCTTTTCCACCTTTTTAAAGAATTCATCCCCGAATTTCATAAAGAGCCTCCCTAAAGTAATATATGCCTAATTTGACAAATGTGCCCACTTAGTATATAATACTTACCAACAAATGGGGGTTTGTTATGATAACTTTTGATGATATAAAAGATGTTTTTAATAAGACTAATGATGATACACTTAGTACAATTTATACTGAAAGACAAATGAAAAGTATTCAGTTAAATGAAGAAGCTGCTCGAGAAATATTAATTGAATTTCCTTGTGAAACCATGTCAGTTCCTTCTTATTTATCAGATATTGAAAAAGTAAATTACTTAATGTCAATGTATCTTAATAGCGGAAATCCTAAAGTTATAAAAACTGTTTGGGAAGTACTTTTAAAACATCATTATCAAGTAAATTCAGAACTTTTAAAAACAATGCAAAGAACAGACTTTTATTTTAATGATGATATTAATTTAATTACTTATTCTAATTTAGTATACGGAGCCATTTCAATTAAAAATATAAATGATATTACCCAAAATAATGTTAATTTTAATACAAGTTATGGTGATTTAAAACTATTTCCATTAGATAGAACATATGGAATGGGAAAAATAGATGCTACTAAAAGAAGGGGTTTTTGTCATAATTTAACAAGTGATATTTTATCAGTCAATAAAGATTTATATGGAGCTTATTACTATATTCCGATGGAATTTGCAGGTTTTATGGAACACTCTGTGCTTCTTGATTTAAAACATCATTTAGTCTTAGACTTTGCTAATAATATTGTAATGTCTTTAGATATTTGGCAAAAATATTATAATAAGCCAACAATCCTTATTAAAGGTGATGAATTTAGTGAACTTAGCAAGAGATGCAATGATGAATTAGGAATATATTTAACAACATGTACATTAGATAATGTAAGAAGAATTAGAAAGAGATAACCAGATAGAAAACACTATCTGGTTATTTTTTATTACAAAAAGCAAAATGGTTTTAGTTTATCAAAATCGGGTCAGATTGAGTTCCAGAACCTGATTTATATGTTCTTTACTTGGTCTGTATCTAGATTAACAAATGTTACTTCAACATTCCATTTCTGAGATACTGTTTGAGCTCTACTTGCTTCGATATCATAATCAGCAATAATTAAGAAACCTCCAGTTATTGTTGTAATATCAAAACCATCTTCTGTATGTATTAAACCAGTTATATTTTCTACTTTATTTCCATTGGATCAGTTACATTCAAAAGTATTTCTAGTGTTGTATCATTGGTTGGATAAATAAAATAAATATTATATCTATCTGATGATTTATCAACATTAACAGAGTTACTTGCTATAAATATTGCAATTGCTTTCGTTGAGTATGATTTATTACCAGAACCTTTAGCAAAATATAACTGAGTAACTGCAAGATTTATTGCTTTATCTATTTTAAATGTTGTTTAATCTGTTGTTGCTGTGATTACATTTAAATTTGAACTTGCTCCAGTTCCTCCAGTTGCTTGGAAATATGCGTATGTTGCCCCAAAAACTAAAATTATTAATGTTATAACTGCAACTAAACTTAATATCATTGCAAAAGCCACTATTTGACTATTTATTTAAATCATCAATAGTGACTTTACTTTCATGGGGTATTGGTTTCCATTCAACTTTCATAAATAAAGCTACATATGTTGCATATCTACCTATGATATCAAATGTTGGCCATGTAAATGTATAAAGCATTTTTTTCCATATAGACATTTTTTTAATATTTTTATGTTCCACAATAAATAGATAAATTGCTACCCACATATTCTCAATATACATGCCTATTCTAAATAATATTCTTAGCCATAAAGATGTAAGCATACCAATGAATAAAGCATTAACTCCAGGTGATGCAAAAACTTTTACTTCAAAGAAATGTCTAAGTAACATGGCAAGATAAGTACTTCCTCCGAAGAAATTAACTCCATCAATACCAGTGTTATAACAGTAACATCCATACATAACTACGATAACAATTAACCATCTAGCAATATTAAAAACTGAAAATGGTGTAAGTTGCATTAATGTATCAAATGAAGCAAATCTATGTCTAATATTTTCTATAATATTAAGAATAAATTCTTTAAATGTTTTTGATTTTTTCTTTTTATTTACGGAAGTTTCACCCCATCTTGTTCTAACAAACCATTTACCTAAGAAAATATTAATAAATAAATATGGACCAGACTCAACAAAAGCTTGCAAGTGACCTTTAGCCCATCTTGTTCTTTGTCTTAAAGCAACTTTTAAACTAGTTGGTTGTTCATCATAAAACATAGCATCATTTTGATAAGTAATTTGGTAACCTTGAGCAACAGCATCTGCAGTAAGTGCTCTATCTTCAGTAAGTGATGTATAATGCCAACCATTTTTAACTATTTCATTTGTAAATAAAAAACCAGTACCTTGAATATTTGTTGCAAGTCTTAAAACACTTCTTGCTCTATGATTATATCTAATTGACCTAATCCAGTGAAGTGCATATGTTGATGCAATCCAGTTCTCATCAAAGTTTTTAGTATTTCTATAAGATGTTATAATCTTTTCTCCAGAGTCAAAAGCATCATTCATTTTAGTTATATAATCTTTTTTTAATAAATTATCAGCATCAAAAATAAAATAACCTTCAAAACTCATTCTGCCATAATCTTCTTCAATTCTATCAAGTAAAAACTCTAGAGCATAACCTTTAGTTCGATGTTTATCATCAAATCTTTCATAGCATATTGCCCCATGATTTCTTGCTATTTCTGCAGTATTATCAGTACAATTATCTGCTACAACAAAAGTTGTAATTAAATCTTTTGGATAATCTTGTTTATTTATACTATCCAGTAAATTTCCTATTACATACTTTTCATTTCTTGCTGCTATTAAAATAGCATATTTATGCTTATTTTTAGCTGGTTTAAATTTTCTAGTAAAGAAAAAACCTATAATCCAATATAAAGTTTTATACGCAAACATTGCGGATAAAACACTACTTATAGCGTAATATACTGTCTTCCAACTTAGATAATTATCTCCGATAAAACTTATAATATTTAATGTACTCATATTTACTTCCTCAATTCAACTTAACCTAATTGTAACAGATAAATAATTAAAAGTAAATTAAAAGAAGAATTATTTCAATTCTTCTTTTAGTTTTTCAACTTCATCCAGTGATAATTTAGTAACTCTACAAATCAAATCTACATTGCAATTTTCTTGAAGCATTGCTTTGGCAACATCAATAGTCTTTTGTTCAACGCCTTGTTTAATGCCATGTTCTACGCCTTTTTTATACCCACGTTCTACGCCATCTTCAAATGCTTCTTCTTTTTCATTGCCATCAAATATAACATCTCTGTTATATCTAAGTAAATTATCAAAGTCATCTGAATTATTCTTTACTTCACGTATTATTTTTGCCATAAAATCATCACCATCATATACTTTTTTTATTAATCTTTCATCATCGCTGACTAAAAGATATAATAATTTTTCTAAAGACTCATTGTCTTTCATAAGTTTAGTATAATCCATATCTAGAATTTTTGCAAGATTTATGTCGTAGATTTCAAAAAATGAATGTATTTCTTCATATGTTTTATCATCTAAAAGTCTACTTCTAACTACGAACCTATCATCATTTGTAACACTATAGGTATTGATATTTATTTGGCATACCTTCTTAAATCTCTTGCTATAATCTTCAGCATTTTTAGTCTGTCTTAAAACTAAATGACAAATATACATATTGTTCTTACATTCATTTTTTCTACTTCTTACACTATTTACTTCAACATTAACAAGCATTTCATTACTTTCTAGTGCTATATCTACTTCACTATTTACAGCATTTTCATTTACACTTAAATCTGGATGAAGCAAAGTAAATGTTACATCTTCTTCAGGAATATCTAAAACCTTACATACAATTTTACTTAGGTATTTAAGTCCATCTTCAGTTGAAGTAAATATTTTCTTTACAATAGTATCTCTGGCATTAATTTTCTTAATTTCTAATCTTTGCATGAGTGAAAACCTCCTTTCAAAGACGCTATTATACATACAATTTTACCACTTTCAAGGCTTTCGACAAAACCTCTCATGGTTCGACACGCCATTTTGCATGAGTTAACATTTCTTTACATTTTTTATAAATAAGAACGTAAAGTGTTTACACAAAAAATGATAGAAATAATTTATATCTCTATCAGTTAATTTTATTTTATATTTATAACATAATTATCATTATCAAGTGATACCACTAAAGTATCTCCAACTTTTAAGTTACCATCAATTACTTTGTGAGCAATTAAGTTTTCAATATTTTTAGTAATGTATCTCTTTATTGGTCTAGCACCATATCTAGGATCATAAGCTTCGTTAATGATTTTTTCTTTAGCTTCATTTGTAATTTCAACATGAATATAACTTGCTTTAAGTCTATCATTAACTTCTTTCATAATTTTATCAACAATGTCACCAATAACATCTTTCTTAAGTGAATTAAAGATAATTATTTCATCAATTCTGTTTATAAGTTCTGGTCTAAACGTATTTTTTAGTTCATTCATAACAAGTTCATTAGCATTCTTTTCATCATCAAGAATATATTCACTACCTAAGTTACTAGTCATAATTATGATAGTATTTTTAAAGTCTACTACCCGACCTTGGCTATCTGTAAGTCTTCCATCATCTAGTATTTGAAGTAAAATATTAAAAACATCTTTATGAGCTTTTTCTATTTCATCAAATAAAACTATACTATATGGATTTCTTCTTACAGCTTCAGTAAGTTCTCCACCTTCATCATATCCAACATATCCTGGAGGAGCCCCAACTAAACGAGAAACATTAAATGATTCCATATACTCAGAACAGTCGATTCTAATCATGTGTCTTTCATCATCAAATAATTCATAAGCAAGTGATTTTGCTACTTCAGTTTTACCTACCCCAGTTGGTCCTAAGAATATAAAGGAACCAATTGGTCTATTAGGATCTTTAATACCACTTCTTGCTCTGATAATTGCATCACTAACAAGTTTTAAAGCATTATCTTGACCTATAACACGTAATTTTAATCTATCAAATAAATGAAGTAATTTATCTTTTTCGCTTGAAACTAATTTAGATACAGGAATATGTGTCCATCTTGAAATAATTTCTGCAATGCTTTCTTCATCCACAACATCCGATAAAATATTATTTTGATTTTGTTCTTGTAATACTTTAAGTTCTTGCTCAAGTTCTGGAATTTTGCCGTGTCTTAACATTGCACTTTTTTCAAGATCATAATTATTCTCAGCTTGGGCTAAATCAAAACGAGCACGTTCAAGTTCTTCCTTTTTCTTATTTATTTCATTCTTTGCTTCTTTTTCTTCATCCCATTTTTGATGTAAATCAGCTTCTTTAGCTTTTAAATCTACAAGATTTTCATCAATTTCATTTATTCTATTTTTACTTATTTCATCTTTTTCTTTCTTTAAAGCTTGTTTTTCAATTTCCAAGCTCATTATTTTTCTTGTAAGTTCATCAAGTTCAACCGGCATAGATTCAAGTTGCATTTTTATGGTAGCACACGCTTCATCTACTAAATCGATGGCTTTATCTGGTAAAAATCTATCGGTAATATATCTATCTGATAAAGTTGCTGCAGATACTAAAGCACTATCTTTAATAGTTACACCATGGAATATTTCAAATCTTTCTTTTAAACCACGAAGAATAGTAATTGTATCTTCGACAGTTGGTTCACTTACCAAAACTTTTTGAAATCTTCTTTCTAAGGCTCCATCCTTTTCAATATACTTACGATATTCATTTAAAGTTGTAGCACCTATAACATGAATTTCACCACGGGCAAGCATTGGTTTAAGCATATTAGAAACATCCATTGCACCATCTCCACCAGCACCAACTATCATGTGAATTTCATCAATAAACATTATAATATTGCCATCAGAGTCTTTAATTTCTTTCAAAACAGCTTTTAATCTTTCTTCAAATTCACCACGATATTTAGCTCCAGCAACAAGTGAACCTAAATCTAATTCCCAGACAGTTTTATTTTTCAAACTACTTGGAACATCACCTTTTATAATTCTTTGGGCAAGTCCTTCCACTATAGCAGTTTTACCTACCCCAGGTTCACCAATTAAAACTGGATTATTCTTACTTTTACGTGATAATATTCTAATAATATTTCTAATTTCTTCATCTCTACCTATAACAGGATCAACTTTATTATCTAAAACATTCTTAGTTATATCACGTCCATATTTATTTAAAACATCTTTTAATTCATCATTATTTTCAAAGTTCATCTAAATCACCCTTTCTTAAATTGAACACCTACATTATAACTCACAAATTAGCACTTGTCAAGTGTAAGTGCTAATTATATAAAAATTAAAAACTGTTTAGAACAAAACATCTAAACAGCTTATCTTTTCAAATTTAATTAATAGCATCTAGGTCCATAAACATTTTCACAAACGTTTTCTTCACAGCAAGTATATTCTGGTGTAAATGTATGTTTATAAACATGATGATTTATTATTCTTGTATTGCAAGGCATAATGTGAGGAACTTCGTGACAAATATATCTATGGCATACTCTTTCTTGAGGGCATTCATAGATTGGATTTTGAACGCAACCAGGCATAGCCATCATGCCTGCATCACAAGAAGCACCAGCAAATGAAGCATCTCCCCCTATTTTTGTTTTATCAAAACTTTTCTTCATTTCTGTTTCTTCTTTAAAACTTTCATTAAAATAATTCATTAAAAACATTCCTTTCTAATGTATCTTATGAATATTTTATTTTAATGTCTAGTCAAATACACAAATGTCACTTTATTATTTCAATGATATTTAGAATGCTTGCAAAGATAAGCCAAAATAAATATGGAATAAGTAAATATGCTGATACTTTGTTGTATTTAAAATATTTGATAATCATATATATTGTAATAATTATTAAAAGAATAATCCATAAAAATGCTAGTATTTTCATATTAAATGTAAAGAATATGAATGACCAAGCAAGATTAATAATTAAATTTACTTTATATATTGTAAGTAAATCTTCATCATCTTTAACTAAATAACTTGATATGCCAAGCATAATGTAAAGAATACTCCATACAATTGGAAAAATGAAACCTGGAACAATTCCATTATAAATCTTTGTTTCCCCACTAGTTAAAAAGCCAACAATAGCACCACTTAAAAGGGGTACTAAAATATAAAATAATAATTTTTTTATATCTATCTTTTTCATACTTTTATTATACTTTAAATTTATAGAAAATATGCAATTTATATAAGTTGTACAAATTTATTTTTTGTGTTATTATTATATTGTGTCCTCGTAGTTTAGTTGGATAAAACAAGCCCCTCCTAAGGGTTAGAGCATGAGTTCGACTCTCATCGAGGACGCCATAAGTAAATTAAAGTCCGTACCTCCGGACTTTTTTTATTGAAAATGTAATTTAGATCTTATTAATAAAAGTTTAAAAAAACAATAAGTTATTCACTCATTGCTATAACAGTATCACTTCCCGAGGTACTTTCCATTTTACTAAACCTTAAATTGATTAAGAGTATCATTCCTACTATCGCCAAGTAGAAAAATAAAACTCCACTATACTTTTTCATTACTTCTAACATATCCATTACCTCGTCTTTCTGATATCATTTTAATACATATATTTGTTCGTGTCAACGTTTTAATAAACAATTGTTTGACTTTTTACAAATTATAGTGTAAAATAAAGTTATGAAAGGAAAGATCGTTATGGAAGAAAAAAAAGAACTTACACTTAGACAAGAAGAAATTTTAAATTTTATTAAAAAGTATATTGCAGATCATGGATATCCCCCTGCAATTAGAGAAGTATGTGCGGGAGTTGGTTTAAGCAGCCCAGCTACAGTATTTGTGCACATAAAAAACTTAGAAAATATGGGATACATCAGACAAACAAGCAATAAATTTAGAACTATTGAATTACTTGTTGAAAATGAATATGCAGAAAAAGATGAAGATGTAGTAAAGGTTCCCCTACTTGGAAAGATAACTGCAGGAAGTCCTATCACAGCAATTGAACAACCTAATGAATTTTTTGATTTACCTGCAGCTTTAATGCCTAAATCGGGTGAAGTATTTACACTTCATGTAAGTGGTGAATCCATGATAAACCGAGGCATATTTGATAATGACTATGTTATTGTAAAAAGACAACAAAATGCTAAAAATGGTGATATCGTTGTAGCCATGACTGATGAAAATGAAGTTACACTTAAGACTTTTTACAAAGAAAAAGACCATATTAGACTACAACCAGAAAATGATACAATGGCACCTCTAATTTTTGATAACATTACCATTCTGGGAATAGCAATTGGTTTATATAGAAAAATTTAAATTTTTTCACTATAAAACGGAAACTAAGTTTCCGTTTTTATTTATTTTACAAAAAATACTATATAACTTAAGAATGCTAAATAAAGAACTAACACGATCCATCCATTAATCATGTCTTTCTTATAAGATTTATTTTTTATACCTATAGCCATTGTGGCAAGATAACCACCTACCAAACCACCAATGTGAGCACCATTATCAATACCAGAAATCATAAAACCAATTAATAAGTTAAAGACAATAACAGGTATAATTTGAGTTTTTATAGCATCATTTAAATAAAGTCTATAATGATATCCAAAATAAAGTAAAGCTCCCATAAGGCCAAATATTGCTCCACTAGCTCCAGCAGATACAATATTGCTTTCTGTAAAAACTAAAGACATCAAACTAGCACTTATACTACTTACTAAATATATAAATATAAATTTCCATTTACCAATTAATGCTTCAACACTTGGTCCAATAACCCTTAAAGAGTACAAATTTACAAATAAGTGAATTAAACCTACATGTAAGAATGCTGAGGTAAATAATCTCCATACTTCACCACTTTTAACAAGTATAATATTATTAGCACCAAATCTAGCTAAAATATTAGCATCAAAATTTATGAAATTACCACCATAAATAGCTATTACAAAATACATTATTAAACATATTAAACTAATAATATTTGTAAAAACTATTCTCTTCGGAGCAAACAAATCATTAAACTTCTTATTTTCTTCTTCAGTTTTTTCATTTATATCATTAGTTACATTAATTATTAAGTCTAGTCCATCATTAGTTTCTAAAAGTTCATCTTTAATTGTGGGAAAAGCTTTATTTATATCAGGATTTTTTCTAACATCATTAAGACTTTCTACACTTATAGTTTCAATATCTTTTATATCCCCTTTATCTACTTTTTTACTAATATCCAAACAAATATTTAAAGCATTCACTTTAAAAGATAATGTTTTTTTCTTTATTTGTTTTATAACATGTTTCATTTTAAATATATCAAATTTATATTGTTCTTCATTTATAATTGAATTGCAAGTTATTCTTATTATTCTATATGGTCCATCTAAATTCTCTAGCCAAATTTCATCTTTAACTCCTTGAACATGTATCGGAGCATAATTTTCTTTAGTTACAAAATAATGAACTAAACTCATCATAATTTGGTCACTTTTACGTATCATTAAATTAGACATTAAATCCATCTCCCTCGTCATAATATTTTACAATAAATCATATATTTAGTAAAGAGGTGATAACTTTGTTTATCTTTCTTTACATAGTAAGTTTAATACTTATAGTTTGTATTCTTCTTAAAATAAATAATTTTCATTTATTTGATGATGCCTTAATTTTTTCCAGTTTAACTAATTATTTACTTGTATTTGCACAAAGTTTATTCACGTTTTATTTTGAAAATTATTTATTTTCATTTGTTAGTTCTATTTTACTTATAATTTTTACTATTTTACTTTTATATGATTTTAAAAGAATATTAGGTTATTTACCAATTGCATCTATTTTATATTTATTTATGCATATTTATCTTTTAATTACCACTTTTCTAAATCTTTTATAAAGTTTTCAAATTCTTCTGGCAATTTTGCTTCAAACTCTAGCGTTTTTCCAGTTATTGGATGCTTAAATTTCAAATAAGCAGAATGAAGAAATTGACCAAATTCGGTACATTTTTTACCTGAATAAACTGGATCATTATGAACTGGATAACCTATATAAGATAAATGCACTCTGATTTGATGTGTTCTTCCTGTTTCAAGTACTAATTTTACTAAAGTATAATCCTTATATTTTTTTAAAACTTCAATATTGGTAATAGCTTTTTTACCATCACTTCTTACTTCCATTTTATCAAAGAACTCTTTACTTCTGCCAATCGGAGCATCAACTATAGCTTTTTCTTGAGGAAAAACACCATCTAAAAGAGCAATATATTCTCTATGTATTCTTTTGTTTTTAAAATCATCTGCTAGAATTTCATGAGCTTTATCATCTTTAGCAACTAACATAAGACCACTCGTATCTTTATCAAGTCTATGAACTACTCCAGGTCTAAAATCTTCACCCTTACTTAAAGTTTTATTATAGTAAAGAAGACCATTAACCAAAGTATTATTAAAGTTTCCTGCTCCGGGATGCACCACTAAACCACTTGGTTTATTGATAACCATTAAATATTCATCTTCATAAACAATATTAATATCCATTTTAGTGGCTTCTAAATTCATTTCCTTAACAAATCCATCTTTTATTAAAATATCATCATTTTCTTTTAATTTATATGATGGTTTAATAGTTTTATTATTTACTAGTATGTAACTTTCTTCAATCATTTTAGTAATTGTTTCTCTACTATAATCAGTTACATTAGCTAAATATTTATCAATTCTTACATCACTTTCATTTGCTTTTATTTCCATACTTATCTTCTCCCCTATAAATTGCATATATAATAAGGATAAATCCTACCACTATCGCAGTATCTGCTAAATTAAATACTGGAAATTCATATCCCCCAATATAAAATTTCAAATAATCAATAACATAACCAAATCTAATTCTATCACACAAGTTGCCTAAAAGTCCCCCATAAACTAAACCAAATGCAACACTATTTCTTTTACTTTCTTTAAAACCTTTTTGATACATTATTAAAAATACTAAAGAAATTATAGCAATTACAATTAATAAAATTCTAGCACCTTCAAAAGTACTCCATGCAGCACCATCGTTATAAACTTTAGTTAAATAAAAAAATCCCGGAATAACGCTTTTTAAAATTCCATAATAAAATGACTTATCAACTATATATTTAATAAGTATATCAAATAAAAAAACAATAATAGCAATAATCAAAATTTTTTTCTTCATGCTATTATTGTAACATATTTTTTACTTATTTACTAGTATACAATCTGTACCTATTTTTGTTATATCTGCAAAAGTAAAACTAATCTCACTATTTTTTAGTACTTTTCTAAATAATTTTTTATTTTCAGCAACTAAACTTATAACTTTACCTGTACTATCTACCTCAGCATCAACTATTCTCCCTAAATTTATACCAGTTTTTACACTAATTATATCTTTATTTTGAAGTTCACTTAAATACACTTTTATTCACCAATAAATTATATGCTTTATTTAATTAATTTACGAACATTTATAATTGCACTTTTTTCAAGTCTTGAAACTTGGGCTTGACTAATTCCCATTTCATCTGCAATCTCCATTTGCGTTTTACCAATCATAAATCTCTGTAGCAATATATCTTTTTCTCTTTCTTTAATTTTTAAAAGTGCTCTTCTAAGTGATATAATCATATCTTTATCACTATTTTTGTCTTTAGTATCAGCAAGTTGATCAAATAAATAAATGGTATCTCCCCCATCATTATAAATTGGTTCAAATATTGAAGCTGGATCTTTCATAGCATCCATAGCATAACCAATTAAATATTCATCAATTCCAAGTTCTTTGGAAATAACTGATGCCGGTGGTTCTACCCCATAATCACTTATATATTTTTCTTTAAACTTAATAATTTGATAAGCTAAATCCTTTGTACTTCGACTTACCCTAACTGCAGTATTATCTCTGATATATCTTTTTATTTCTCCCACAATAAGGGGCACCGCATACGTAGATAACTTAAGACCATACGATAAATCAAAATTATCAATTGCTTTAATAAGACCAATAACACCAACCTGAAATAAGTCATCTAAATTAACATTACCTTTATTAAAAGTTCTAAGTACACTTAAAACAAGTTTTAAATTGCCATTTACAAGTCTATCTTTTGCATCTAAATTACCATTACGATATTCTACAAACAAATTAGTCATTTCTTCATTACTTAAAACTTCTATTTCACTTGTATTAATACCAGTTATATCAACTTTATATTTTGCCATATTTAAGTCCTTTCCTCTTATTTATGGCTTACTTTTTTATAATTTATACATTTAAATTGAAAAAACAATCAAGTATTTCTATCATTTCTTTTGCTATACCTTCACTATCACCACAAGCATTAATATTATCATTTATCACACATTTAACTATATCAAGAGGTACATACCTTAAACTAAAATTTCCTTCTAACTCTTCTAAAGTATAATTTGTATTTTTTAAAATAGGTACTCTATCATCCTTTATTACATAATAATAAATTAATAATTTAGTATTTATCCCATTACTTGGATAATCCTTAAAATATTTTTTTAAAACTGCAAAAGCCTCTAAATTATCTGTATCAAAAACAAGACCAGTTTCTTCCTTAAGTTCTCTTTTTAAAGCAGGAAGTAATTCTTCATTATTCTCAACATGGCCTCCAGGAAATTGATATTCTGAGTAAGAATGTCCAAGTAAAATTCTATTATCACTAGTTATAATTAAAGCTTTAACTCTAGTAATTACATTATTTATTTCTTCTTCACCTATATTACTTTTATTTTTTACTATTTCTATCATTTAAATTCACCTATTTTATTCTACCAAATATGACAATAATTTACAAATTTTTATTGTAATAAATAATAATTTTTGTTAATATATTAATAGAAAGGAGCTAAATAATATGCAAAATTATGAATATTTAATTGGAGAAACAACAAACACAGCAAATAAAATTGTTGGTACAGCTATATGGACTGCTATAGCATTTGTAATAGCTATTGCAGCTGGTATAATGATTTACTATATGTTTGTTAAAGATAATAAACCTGTAAGTAAAAATCTTCAAAAACTAAAAGATTTATTAGATTTTAAAACAATGCTTATAGAACCTATTTTAAAAATTGTTTATATAATAGCTACAGTATTTATTATTTTATTCTCATTTGGATTTATATCAATTAACTTCGTTTCATTCTTAATGGTTTTAATTCTAGGACCAATTGGTATAAGAATTGTTTATGAACTTATGATGATTAACATTATGATTTGGAAAAATACCAAAGAAATAAATGATAATATCAAAGTCAAAAATAGCGCATTACCAAAAAGTACAAAAACAACTAATAAAGCTGAAAAAGAAGAAAAATAACTTGTAAAAACCTCATTTCATTTAAGAAACGAGGTTTTAATTTGTCTTTTAAAATGGCATATTTCCACTAGACATTTTCTTCATCATATCTTTCATCATTTCAAATTGTTTTAAAAGTCTATTTACTTCTTCAACGCTTCTACCACTACCCTTAGCAATTCTTTGTTTACGAGATGCTTTTAGTATTTCCGGTCTTTTTCTTTCTTCTGGTGTCATCGACTGAAGTATTGCTTCAACATGTGCCAAATCTTTTGGGTCAATTGAAACATTATTAAGCCCCATTTTACGTGCCTGAGGAAGCATTTTCAAAATATTTTCAAGTGGTCCAAGCTTTTTAATTTGTTTTAAATTATTTAAAAAGTCATTTAAATCATAAGTGCCTTTTTTCATTTTTTTAGCTTGCATCATAGCTTCATCTTCATCAATTACATCTTCAACTTTACTAACTATTTCAAGAATATCTCCCATATCTAGAATACGTTCTGCCATTCTTTCAGGATAAAATTCACTTAAACCATCCATTTTTTCACTAGTACCAACAAACTTAATAGGTATATGTGTTAAATGTCTTACAGACAATGCAACACCGCCTTTTGTATTACCATCAAGTTTAGTTAAAATACACCCAGTTAAACTAAGAGAATCATTAAATCCTGTAATAACATTA
>Ga0256404_1008433_pt1 | contig 15491 bp, 19 predicted proteins | sample RumenRJG_01DNA_FD_185990 | JGI IMG/M metagenome (GOLD analysis project Ga0256404, IMG submission 185990) | Bovine rumen microbial communities from Lethbridge, Alberta, Canada - RJG_01 | ecosystem: Host-associated > Mammals > Digestive system > Stomach > Rumen | place: Canada: Alberta | collected...
CAAGCGGGGATGTAGACAATTATGGCTCGCCCGAAGGGCACAGGCCCTGCGAGCCATACAAGAATCCTGACGGAGGGCGGCTTGCCCCCGGAGGCAGTTACGCCCGCCCCATATAGGGGGCGGCTCGGTGGGGGTGGATGTCTCTTTTAGTTCTTTTCTCTGCGCCAGAGAAAAGGACAAGAGGGTAAGCAGGGCCGAAGCCCTGCTAAAAGTTACCCGTTGCCACCTTCACCGCCGCCGGCGTCGGAGCCTGAGGAGCCCTCGGGCTTGAGCGAGGTGTCGTAGGTCTCCTCGAAGACCACGTCCTTCACCAGGGTCTTGGCGATGACGTACTTCTGCGTGATCTTACCCTGCTTGTTCACCTTCTGGCCGACGACGACGCGCTCGGTCTCGGGCTGGAACAGCACGCGCCTCACGGTGATGTTCTGGGCACCGCAGTCTTCCTTCTCCGTGGTGCCGATCGAGGAGAAGCCCACCTTGAAGATGCCGATGCCCTCGAGTTTCACCTTCTGGCCCAGTTCGAAGTAGTGCTTCATCGCACCGCCCAGTTCGTCGAGCACGGCCTTGATGTCGCTCTTCTTCACTGAGGCCTGCTGCTGGATGTAGTTGGCCAGTTCCTCGGTCTCGATGAAGTGCTGGTCGTACACGGCCGTGGCGAACCACTTGCCGAAGGCCGTAGACTCATCGTTCTTGTTCTGAAGTTTGGTAAATTTCTGAGACATAAATCAAGAATTAAAGAATTAATAATATGATGTTATAAGGGCCCTTGTCTTTTGACGATGCAAAGGTACGACATTCGGAAAGCGTTTCTACGACTTCCCATGTTCTCTTACGGACATTGACGTTCTTCCATGCGATTATCGGTTACGGGGTGTTCAGATGCCTTGCGTGAGTTGTTCAGATGCCTTGCGTGAGTCGTTCCGATGCCTTGCATACCTGTATGGAGATGCCTTCCACGGCTCGTGGAAGGCACTCCATTAACCCATGGAAGGTATCTTTTTCCCCTCCTAAGTTAGGAGGGGTGCCCGAAGGGCGGGGTGGTCTGAAGGTGCGCTTGTTCAGACCCCCTCTAACTCCCCCTGACTCAGGGGGAGATTAGGGCTCACCGAGGTAGTAGATGATCAGGGCTACCTCTTTCGGTGTGTAGGCCTTGGCCTTGCGGGCCATGCCGCAGGCGCGGAGGGCAGCGTAGAGGTCCGTGCAGCGGCGGATCCAGAAGTTCAGGTTGCTCAGCGCGCCGGCAGGCGTCTGGGCTTTGGGGAAGTAGAGCATGGCCAGTTCCGACTTCCCATAGGAACGGATCTCGAACTCTTTAATCATCCTCCAGGTCGTCTGTGATGTCCGTGAAATCCTCGTCCCATTCCTCTTCGGCGTCGAAGATGCGGATGCCCATGTCGAGCCAGAAGTCCTGCCACTCGCCGAAGGTCATGTCCTGGACGATGTCCCGCAGACACATCACGAAGCCGTCGGCCCTGGCCGGCACGTCGTCACGGAGGGCGTCACGGAGTGTTCTGTCCAGACGGTCGTCGCCCGTGGGGTTGTAGTTGTCGATGCTCTTGTTCAGTAGTCTCTCAATCAGCGGCATCTCCTGAAAGATGCGGCTGGCTGTCTTTTCAATCATAGTCGTTTAGTTTTTGTGTTGGTTATACATGATGCATCTCAAATGCATTGGCAAAGTTACAACATCCCAACACCGCCAATCGTGCACATCATGCGCACCCATACGTTACGATGCGATAAACATAAAAAAAAGCCCCGTACAACCCTACACGAGTGGTTTTCCTACGGCTCGCCGAGGAACTCGACGATGAGGCGGACGGCCTGGGGCGAGAAGAACTTGGCATTCTTGCTCTGATAGCAGCCGGCGAGGGCAGCCACCAGCGGCGGACAACGCTTGATCCACTGCGCGAGGTGGTTGGTGGCCACGTGGGGGTCGCTGTCGGGGAAATACAACTGAGCCAGTTCGCTCTTGGGGTAACTCTTGATCGTCATAACTGTCTTGTTTTAAGTGCGACTATGAAGGATATGAAGGATGGAAACCAAACTTTTATATAAAGGAAAACATTTAGTGGCCGACTAAATAATTTCCTATAAGGGAAAGTTGCAAAATCCTCCTTCATATCCTTCATACGCCATCGTAACATCGGCCCTCCGCCCCGTCGTCAGAACGGCAGTTCGCCCTCCTGCGGCTCGCCCGGTTCGCTCTCCCGCGTGTCGGCCATGGCCAGCGTGGCCTGTATCTGGTCGAAGGGTATCTGATACACCTCGAAGAAGTTGCCCTGCATGGTGTGTACCTTCCTGAAGCCGAGGCTGGTCATGATGATGCCCACCTTGCGCGTGGAGAGACCGCGCCCCACCACGCCGCCGTTCAGGAACTGGCAGATCATGCCCGAGTTCATCAGTGTCACCTTCTCGCCCGCCGAGGGCCTGCGCAGCCTCGAGCGTATCAGTTGCTCCTCGTCGCTCTCTATGCGGAAGGCCTCGTTCTGGCGCTCCACGCGCCGCTGCTCGTCGGGGTCGAACCAGTAGCGGAAGCCCTGCCGCAGTTCGTCGCGCAACTGGGCGTAGAGTTGGTCGTAGTCGAGTGCCCACGTGCGGGGGTCGTCGATGTGGTCCACCTTATGGCAGAGCCAGCGCCGGTTGCCCGTCTCGTCGCTGAGGAAGCGCTCCTGGTTGCCCGAGCCGCAGAAGGAGGCCAGTCGTTGCTTCTCCTCGCGGAAGCGGGCGTAGGGCCGTCGCTCCTTCACCTTCTCGCTGGTGGCCAGGGCCTTCAGTTCCGAGATGTCGCGCGGCGACTGCAGGTCAATCTCCTCAATCTCCACCAGACAGTTCTCGGCCAGTGCCAGGTGGTCGTCCTTCGAGGAAAAGGAGTTGTGGGCGTTCTCCCAGAAGTACATGCGCAACTGCGGGGGCAGCAGATGTCGGAAGAAGGTGGTCTTGTAGATACCCTGGGCGCCGATGAGCACGAATATCTCGTGGTTCGACGACAGGTCGCTCATCCACGTGGCCACCGCCGCCACGAGCCACTTGTGCAGCGTCCATTCAAAATAAGAAACATCCTGTGCGGTAGCAAATACTTCACTCTTCACTCTTCGCTCGGCTTTGCCGCTTTGCTCTGCAAAGAACTCTTCACTTTTTACATGGCTGCACAGTTCCTTCACACGGTCGCGACCGTCCCACGCGGGCAGTGCCTCGACGTACTCGCGCACGGGATGGGACAGCCGCGAGAAGTCGGAGTTCAGCACGTCGCGCAAGTCCTGTTTCAGCACACGCTTGCCGGTGTCTGCCGCTATCTGTCCGCGAATGGAGCAGAGCACCCGCTCGTCGAGTTGAACCCACGAGCCCCCTAAGTTAGGGGGTTGGGGGTCTGAACAATCGCACGACATTCCCGCGTTCAGACCCCTGTCGTCCCCTAACTTAGGGGACAAAATTCGAAACATGGTTTGGTCGGTGACGAGGTTATACACCACTTCGACGCGCTGGCTGAGCCACTGGCGAATCTCGGGCAGGGTGATCATCGACGTCTCCTTCTGCTTGCGTCCCTGACGGGCCGCCACGTGCCGTGCTCCTGCGTCTTCTTGTAGCAACTGCGGATGGTGGCCTCGCGCTGCTTCGTGTCGTAGTCGCTCCATTCCTGCGCCGCCCACGTCAGGAGTTCGTCCTGGTCGGCCCCGTAGCGGTTGAAGAGGAACGCGGCGTGCATCACGTAGTCGTGGTGGTGGCCGCTCTGATAGGCCATCTGCCGCCGTGCCAGCGTCTGCTCCACGCGGGGCCATGCCTCCTCCACCGTCACGGCGTGGCTGCCTGCCGCATACTCCTTGCGCGGCTTGCCTTTCTCGCCCCGTCCGTCGAAGTTGGCCTCCAGGATCTCCTCGTCGGTGATGACGAACGCCTCAGCCTCCCAGTTCACGTACACCTCTTCGTCGTGCGCCATCCCGCTCAGCCGCGAGTAGTCGGTACACTGTGTGTCGTAGTCGTGGCCCACAAACTCGGCAAAGTACGTGTTGCCCTTCAGGAACGCCGCCCGCCACGAGGTGGCCGCCAGAGGCCCTTCGTCCCTGACGTAGCGGTAGATGATGCGCAGCCCGTCGCCGCTGATCGTCCGATACACCATCAGCGCATGGGGGTCTGCCGTCGCCTTCTCAAACGCCTCATCGACGGCGGTAGCAAATTGTTCACTGTTCACTTTTCCCTCTTCACTTGCGACGTGGTCAATATCGCACAATGCCAGTCCCGTAAATCCCAGCACGTTCGCTGCCCCGCGCCCGTTGCCGTCGAACAGCACGCCCACCGAGAATGCCGGCACCAGTTTCTTCTTCACCTCCTCGTCGGCTTTCTCCTTGCCCAGCACCGAGGCCATCCTGCGGTAGTTCTCCGTCTGTGCCGTCACGCCGTTGTCGTAGCGTATCAGCCTTACCACCTCTTCCAGTCCCACCGCCTTGCTCGGCACGCTCGTCAGGCACTGGAACAAACTCAGTTTCTGTTGAATCATAGATACAATATTTAGTTGATGCCGCGAAGTTACGAAAAACAAAAAACTCCGACAAATATTGTCGGAGCCTCGGAACACTTTTCGGAACTTTCGGAATCATTTTCGGAATTCCTTGGGTAAAATCGATGCATTGAATGACGGTCACTCTTGAATTTCGTATCATGAGACTATGTATTTTATACAAAGTATAAAATATAGAATCCTTCTCGCGTGCGGCCGATTACCATATAACTAGTTATATGGTAATCGGCTATCACAAGTGCCTCTAAGGTATATAATACTATTATATACCTTAGAGGCACTTGAAAATAAATTTGGAAATTTGCTTTGAAATATGGAATAAAATAACTAATTTTGCAGCAAAATTATTAGGAACTATGGCATTATTTGTTAAGACTATACCTACATTGCATGGTAGTGTGGCCGATAGATTCAGTGAACAGGCAATTACCAATGAAGTGAATCGGGCTTCAGTTGATTATACGGAGCAGGTAGAATCAATGCGTGCTATACTTAACGAGTCTGAGCTGTACTAAAAATGGCAGTTTCTTATTTACAAGAACATTTCATCTTCCGTGTAATGACTGAAGATGTTGTAGAAAAATGTAAAGAGTATACTTGTAAAAAAGATACAGATATAGAGGAATTCTTCAAATCTGAGTATAAGGATTATAATCGTCAACTGTTAGGCAAGTCGTATTGCTTTCTTACCAGAGAGGATGTGCCTCGTTTAGCCTGTGCATTTTCTCTTGCTAACTCCTCAGTTAGAGTGGATAGGCTATCTAACAAGAAACGAAATAAGATTAACCGAGGTATTCCTAATGTCAAGCGCCGTTCTCAATATCCTGCTGTGTTAATTGGCCAGTTGGCTGTGATGGATGATTTTCGTGGTTTGGATTTGGGAACGAAGGTTATGGATTTTATAAAATCATGGTTTATAGACCCACATAATAAGACAGGTTGCCGATACATCATTGTTGATGCTGTCAATCAGGAGAATGTCCTAAAGTTTTATGAGGACAATGGGTTTAAGTTCATTTTTGCATCAGATGAGGAAGAAATGAATTATATGTCGGGGATTGATCATGGTATTTGGACAAAAATCCTAAAATGGTTAGGCCTGAAAAAGGCTGACCCAATCTACCGCAAGACAAGATTGATGTATTTTGACTTGATAGTTCTTTTCTCGAATAAATAAGATTATATTAACGTGAGTTCAACGAATTTACAGATGTATTCATCGAACTCACGTTATATCATTTTCGGAACTGCGCCAACGCTTTCATCAGTGCTTCGCCCAAAATGATAAACTGAGACGATGCACCATCCTCTGCCCACTTGTCAAGACTTCGCGAGATTTTCCCCGTGCGAATGGGCTTGCCCACGGCATCGTCATTGCAATCATAGCGGATTTGCATGGTGAATGGCCACTGCGACACGTCGCGCACAAACTGGCTTACGGTACCCTGATAACCCTTTATCTGATAGATGCGATAGACCACGCTCCACGAGACGTTTCCCCACCAGTGTCCGTCTTTAATGGTCTTCTCCACAGCCCAGACCATCGCTTCGGGGGCTGGCAACTCCCCGCGCTTATGATGGGCTGGGTGTGAAGCATTTTCATCGTTATCTACTCCCTTCCCTTTTGGAAAAGGCGACGGGTCGGCGACCGAAGGTCGGGAATTGGGTCGGGGGTAGGCTCCAATATTAAACTGTTTATCCACATACTGGCTGCCTGGGGCATAGATGAACACAGGGCTGCCTTGGTGATCTTTCTCTTTCCGGTGCAGTTGCTCCAGCAGTTCGTTCACCAACTTCAGGACATCGGCGGGCAGCAAGTCGCCAAGTCCTCCCAGATTTTCTGGGTTTTCTTCGTTTTGATTCATATTCATACAAATAAAAATATAGTAAATACTTGACCTTATAAAAAAAGGATGCGGGGCAATAGCGGCAAGGACATCTCGCTTTCAGGTATCGCCAAACACCTTGTACACAGATGGATACCGCTAAAGCCCACATCCATATTACTATGTGATGTGAGCTAACAGCAGTCTTTCAGTGTACTATTTCTTTTTTGGCGATTTCGAAAGCGTACAGAAAGCTGTCGCTCTATCTACTATATTTCAAGGTGCAAAGATAATGCAAATCGAACGAAAAACCAAATTTATTTGAATTTTTCTGAGATGCAGCCTATCTTCGAGACAAGTCTCAAAGATAGTGCAAATCTTTCACGCATCCAAATATTTGAGATTATTTCTTCTATGGACTCATTGTTTTTACTTCGTTAAAGGGTTTGACATGATGTTGATTTTACGATTATTTGTTCATTTCAATCTTCTACCTATAGCAGGGTTCGGTATATTCCTTTTCATTATTCTCTCCATGAAATCTGCGGGTAACGTTGGCGTATTGGCGTATTGGCGCCGCAATGCTTCGCGCAGGTCTAAATCTTTGAATGTAATCATGATCTAATAAAATTTGATTCCGAGGATGTAGTAATGAGGACTTTTGGGGGTAATGTCAGAGATACTACCGCAACAGCGGGTTACCTTATCCTCCGCATCATACCAGAATGAAGAATAATACATGAGAGGAATGAAAGTTTCCTTTTCTAATGGCGATGTGGGTTCGAAAGGATCCGACCTGTATGAATAAATATACTTGTTTTCACTCTCCCAGTAGATTTGCTTGAGTTTCAGACCCCAAGTAGAGCGAATGGTATTCTCCCAATTGAAATAGCATATGGCAGTAGAATCGTTATCAGAAGGGAGAAAGCCATAGACCAATTTGTCACCCCTTGCCTCAAAATAATAAGGAAATAGGAGGCGAGGTGAATCCTCAACTTCTTTCCCGTTCACAAATTCCCTAACATTAAATGTCGCATTCCGGCCTTTTATCGCACTGACATCAAAGCTGTATGCCTGATAGCCTTTTTGATTAAGCATCGGGATGTAGTCGTTGATTGTTGCCTCGTTCATTTTAATCTCCTGTGCCTGCCCCGCCACTGTGACGAGGGCGAGCATCATAGAAATGAATGCTTTCTTGTTCATATTCATATTTTTTATCCGTTTGTTTCTTCAAATCTGTAAGAAGCTCCTGAAGTTCTTCTTCACTCTCATAGACGGGTGGCATTCCGTTCGCAATGCTATAATAACAAGGCGTTTTCCACCAAATCTTGATTCTGCGACAAATCGTAGTGAATGTATTCATGACGTTATAAACTTTTTCATTTGTACCAATCCTCGGCACGCTTAATCATTTCCTTGAGTTTATCTGTTGGCTTCTCCTCTTTACGGGCGAGGTCGAGGAACTGGCGATAATATGATTCTGCCTGCTCACTATCTTTGAGGAGATAAGCGTAGGCATTCGCAATATTATAATAGGTGGCGATGGAGGTTGGGTTATAGGCGAGATGTTCTTTCCACGCCGTGACGGCCTCTTGATATCGTTCCGTCAAGTAATAACCCTCGCCCTGCGAGAGCGTAATGGCCTTCATAATAGTGGTATCGGGTTGCATCAACTGTTTGGCCAGATCGAGATAGCCTAGCCCCTCAGGATAGCGCTTTGTGTCGACGCAGACCACACCAAGACGGTAGGTGCAGCCGTAGTGCTGCATGCCACTCATCAGAAAAGCCAATTTTAGATAGTGGTAGGCTTGTTCCAGGTCTTCGGTATGGGAGTAGCACATGCCTGCAGAATACAAGGTGTTGAAGGTTGAGTCACCTTGTTCCAGTAGCCGATTGTATAACTTGCCTGCCGCCGTAAAATCACGATTTACGAACCATGCATCGGCCAGCGCCCTGTTCACGAGTATATTCGTGGAATCCTTCAGGCTGTATTTCATGCCACAGATAATGCCTATTTGCGGCTGTTTGTTCTTAACATAGGCAAGGGTGAGACCTGCCACCATCTCACCGTCCATCGGATAGTGATTCACAAGCTGTTCCGTCCAATAGATATAGGAGTCGTTGTCGCCCTGCTTCTGATAGCTGAAGCATAGCTGTCGGAAGGCTTCGTGGGAGAGGCTGTCCTCAGGCACCTGTTTCAGGAGATCAGCAGTCTCACGATAGTTGCCACGCTTATAATGGCAATTTGCGAGTTTCATCTGAACCGTGCAGTACTGGCTTCGTGGTTTTGCAATGGCATACGCCTCTTGATAATACTTCAGCGCCTCAAAGGTGTTATACTGCTGCATGCAACTGTCACCAGCCTGCACAAATAACAGCAAAGAATCCGCTTTAACTTCTGCTGTCTTTGTCTGTGCCAGCCCTGCCATTGCGACGAGGGCGAACATTATCGTAATTATTGTTCGCTTGTTCATAATGGTTTATTCTACTGAAACATTGCGAATGACGAAAGCACCTTGAACGTCGCCCCCCTTGAAGTCGAAGGTGGTGGGTATGGTCTCGAACGGCTCGAAGGTGAGCGTGAAGTCAGAGTAGTAGATGTTGCCCAAAAGTTCGTCTGTAGATTCGGAGGCTTTCACCTGGGTATAGTTGTCCTCATCAAGTTTGATGCCATTGGCTGCTGTCAACTTGTATTTCTTACCGTTAGCGGTGAGGTAAGAATCTTTGGCGATGCGGAACCCATAATCTTTATGGGTGTAATAGCGGAAACTGATGGTAGTACAATCACCATTGAGTTCCATTTTGCGAATAGCGAGCTGTAGATTAGAGCTATTGTCCTGTTTGGGGCCATTAAAAGCCTCCGCCAGTCCCAGAAAATTCCCCAGTCCATAGCCAATATGTTTCCACACGATACGCTTGTCAGGTGAAATCAGGACATAATAAGGTATGGAACTATGGTCGCAGTATCTGCTGCTAACACTCTTCTTGCTGTCATTCAGGTTTATACTAGTGATACGTTTACTGAATTCGTGTTTCTGCCATGCAGAAAGTTTGTCCTGGTTGATGCAGACGATTTCCAGTTTATCCTTCATCATCTCATAAAATACCTTCATTTCTGACTCAGAAGCCATACAAGGACCGCAATTGATCCCCCAGAAGTCGAGCAATACATAGCGTCCGTTGGCAAGTGCTTCAAGTAAGTGATGTTTCTGTCCCTGCATGTCTGTGAGTTCTGCATCTTCGGCCTCGTCACCTATCTGTAAGACACGTGTTGGGTAGATATTGGCATGTATCTCTGCCAATCTGTCCTCAGATCCTTTAGGTGCATGTGCTGCAATGGAACTTTCCAAATTCCTTAATTGGTCCATATATGGAAAGTTGGGGGTGTTTTTTGCCGTCATAGATGCGCGCCATAACCAGTAAATCGTAGCAGCATCCACAGGCATTGAGGGTAGGATGTCCATTCGGCGCTTCTCCCATTTCCCTGCAACGGAATCTTTTTTCTCTCGAGGCGCTTGGGCCAAATCCATTTGCAACAATTCTGCTATCACATCATGGCAATGTTCTGTGAAACAGTTTAGCGTATGCTGTTCTGGAAGCGGACTCTCGACCTTCCACAATGGGTAGAAATTGTCAGTACCCGTAAGTTTTACGTTAATACTAGGGCTGAGAAAGATGGGCATCGCAAAATTGGGACAACCTTTGCCTTTGAGAAAGAGATGGCCTTCGGTGAGTTCTTCTACTGGTAGTGTGAAAGCGAAACGTCCGTCTTTCACTGTGTCTACAATATTAAGAAAGTTACCTGCTCCTGCAAAAACCAAAGTACTGTCCTCGAGTGCGGGTGAATAACCAATTACAGTTGCTGTCTTAGTCTGTGCCAACCCTGCCATTGCGGCGAGGGCGAGCATCATTGTAATGAAAGTTTTCTTGTTCATGTCGCTTATTATTCTTATTTGTTAATTTACAGAAACATTTCGGATAACAAAGACATCCTCACCATCACCAGCCCTGAAGTCGAAGTTGTCGGGGATGGTGTCGAATGGCTCGAAGGTCAGCGTGAAGTCGCAGTAATTGATGTCGATTCCGTATTTTGCCCTGACGGTGTATGCTTTGGTTTGGGGTGTGTTGTTCTCGTCGAGCGTGATGCCGTCGGCTGCTGTCAGTTTGTATTTCTTGCCATTAGCGGTGAGGTAAGAATCATGGGCAATGCTGAACCAGAGACCTTTCTCTGTATAACAGCGGAAACTAATGGTGGTGCCGTTGGCGTTGGTATCGATTTTCCTGATGACAAGATTTGGATTGGCATAATTGTCCTGCTTAGGGCCATTTAGAGCGTCGGCTATTCCAAGGAATTTTCCTACGCCATAACCAGTCATCTCCCACAGGATACGGCCGTCGGGCGACAATAAGACGTAGAAGGGTGCAGCATTCCAATCGTAATAGTGGCTCTTGACGCCTCCTTTGTACCCCTTCCCGTCATTCCAGTTTTTCCAGACGATCTTTTTGCTCCACTCATGATTCTGCCATCTTGGTATTGAATCCAAGTTGATACCAACGATTTCCAGTCGGCCATTCATCCGGTCATAGACCTCCAGCAACTCAGACTCTGACTGTCGGCAAGCGCCACAACCGAGATTCCAGAAGTCAAGAAGCACGTAGCGGCCATCAGAGAAGGCTTCTGACAGGCGATGCTTGTTACCTTGCATGTCGAAGAGTTCTGCATCAACGGCTTTCTCTCCCACCTGCAGAATATGTAAAGTATCAACTGCTTCCTGCTCAAATCCTTTTTGGGAGTCTGTCGTGTTCTTGGATTTTTGCGTGCAACCACAAATGAGCAATGCGCCAATGACTGAATAAAACGCAACCTTTAAATATTTCTTGATCATAACTTTGTTTATTAGAGATTGATTATAGTGAACTCAAATCGTACGAGTAAATATAAGAATCTGATCCATCCTGCATATAGTCAGAATAGAGGTAAAGCGTCTTGCCATCTTTGGATATCATAATCTCCTGTCCAAACTTATCAAGATGAATGATGTGTTGCTTGACGCCATCCCAGTCATACACTTCGACGGTATTGCCCCACGGGAAGGGGTCTTTCATGTCAAAATTCTCCATGATTTCGCCCTTGATAGTAGAATGCTTATAAAGCAGAAATATCCTGTCGTTATCTGCGCAGCAATGTATCCGTTCGAGTGACGGTGTCTTGGCAATTCCCGGGATTGGGAGGCGGTCAGAATAGATATGATTCAGGATGTTCGTTTTTGTACCATTAATAGTAAAGATAAAGGCTAACTTTCCCGAATCATCCCAATACAGGTACCTATCTTTACCATTCCCTTTAATGCCACTCCCATTAGTATATACCATCAATTTCTCATCATTCAGGACCTCCGGCGTACTATCGTTGGGCCAATAGTCAAGCGGAGTTACTGTCTGCTTCTTGAAATTGAGGATTGAGAATATGTGGTGCATATCGTCTAAGGGTGTTCCTACCGTGAGTATGGTGGAGTCTGACAATATGACGAACCTGTCACCACATAACTCAAAAGGAGGCATTTTCGAAAGGTCATACTTTTCCCAATTATCCGGATTCTTTATGGCGGCCAAATTATCTGGATGCTGAATCTTAGTCAGAGCAATCAACTTATTTCTATAAACCATATTGTCTTCCATATAACAATCTATACCATATAATGCGCCATCACCGCCTTGCGACAGATTCATATCCCCGAACTCATTCAGCCCATGTCCGCACGCAAAGACCTTTTCAGCCTTCTGCCATTCTGTTTTTGTCAGTTTCCCAGCATAAACATTCCACTCCCTATCCCGGGCATAGAGGTTGTCGCCAAACATCCACTTGGGCCATTTTCCTTTATTCACGTCTGTCTTTACAAGTTGTCCCTTGAGAGACACTTCAAATTCTGCACTACTTTTGTCTGAACACGACATGAATGATGTCAGGCCGATCAGACATAAGAACAAGATACTTTTCTTCTTCATAATCGTTTTTCTTTTGATGATTTGTTTGATTTAATCCGATGGCAAAGTTAGGATGAATATATGAACCGCGCAAGGTTTTGAGGGGGAAATTGCCATCGGGGGCGTTGCATACTTTTTGAAGTTAATTGATTGGTAATAAGATATATAAGTAAAAACGGACAGAGAAAAAAGTGGCTGAGAGGAACGGGCAGAGAAGGCAAAAACCATGAAAAAGACTTGCTAGTATGATGAAATAGCCGTAATTTTGCAGGCAAATAGCAATCGATATGAAGAAACTATTCATCATACTGGCAGTCATGGCCATCATAATAGGTTGCGCCGAACAACACCCGCCTCAGTTTGGACAAGTCTGGAAAAAGATTAATAAACCTGAGGAGGCAAGAGTCATTTTGGCTAAGGTAAATACTCACTATCTGACGGAAAGCGGCAAGGCTGAATACGGGCTGCTGAAAACAATTGTGGCCTATAAGACTCATAGAAAGCTAGAAAATGACTCACTCATATCCGCCAGTATTGACTACTACAATCGTTATGGCGACGACTGGCTCCGCAGTCGAGCCTATTTATACCGTGGAATTGTAAGAATGTACCGATTTGGTAATATTATTGATGCCGTCAAGGATTTCAAGGTGGCAGAGTACATCTCGGAGAAGAATGATGACGAAGAATTGAAAAGCCAAGTCTATCAACTGTTGGCTCACGTCAACTACTATTTCAGGAATCAGCCATCTATTCTGAAGTATTCGCATAAGTTGCTGGACAGTAGCATCGAACTCAACGACAGTACGATGATGGTAAAAAGCCTGCTCATGTGTGCAACCGCTCATGCCGACATGGATCAGTTGGACAGTGCCTTTACCTATATTATGAAAGGTGTTGAGATGGAGAAACATGCAAACATGTCCATGTTGTCAGATATCTATAGTTTAGTTTCAGAGTTATATGCGGAGAAGGGTGAAGCCATCAAGGCAGAAGAATACTTGCAAGAATGGAAACAATTGGACGGCACCCACGCCACCCACACCACATGGTATCTGATACCGGCTTACATAAGAAAGGCCCAAGGAGAATATGAGAAGGCTATCCAACTGGCAAAGATGGGTCTTGAAGATAGTGACCAGAGGACTCGCAGAAAATGTCTAGTACTTCTGTCCGAACTATATGAATTGACGGGCAATCAAGAGCAGGCTTCAGAAACAAGGATGATGATAGGTGAGTATGACGATATGAAATACACCATTCAGGCTATGCAGATGGTTGACTGGCAACAAAAGTTTGACGAGATACAGCATAGCAAGGACTTTTACGGTCGTATGACTTGGATGCAGAGACTGATTATCGCCCTGATTGTGGTGACTGTTCTCGCCATCGGAATTGGTTTGTTATTGCATCGTAGGAAGGTGCGTCGGCTGAGCTTCCGACTTGACGAGGATGCAAGACGCATCAACGAACTGCGTACGAATATTGAGCAATTGGAAAAGAGTGGGACTGAGAACGGACAGGAGATGGCACGGCTGAAAGAGGAACTGGAGAATCGCATGGAGCGCATATCGGGAACATTGCTGATTGGCACGCAGATGTTCAGCCAGTTGCAACAGCGCCAGTGCATCGCCGAGGCCACCGCCAAGGAGCAGCAGTGCCTGGTGGACTATTTCGCCCAGTTGCGTCCGAAGCGCTGGCAGGAGTGGGAGCGCAAGTACAGCGGACTTTCCACCGCCCAGTACATCTTCCTCATCATGCAGGACGACCTTCACTTCGACGACGAGGCCATTGCCACCGCCCTCAATGTGAAGCGTGTGTCAGTGAGAAGCATGAGGGCAAGGATTAAGAAGAGTGAAAGATAGACAACAAAAGCCCCCGACAAGGGGTGCTCATTCAATTGTAAAATTACAATAGACGCTTTGGGGATTGTTTTGCCCAGACTTGAAGAACTCCTTGGCAATGCGGTATTCCAGCCCTCGCTCGAAGTCGTATTTGTCTGGTTCCACATGGATAGTGAACAGGCGGGTACTGTGTGGGGCGAGTTCGTAGCCAATATCATTGAAGGCATAGACGGCTCCGTCTTTCCTCGGCTTAATGGGTAGTATCGTCCACACATCGTTTACCCGCTGCTCAATGGTGTATGCTTCGCCCGTTATGCAAGTGCTTTCCGTGTTGTTAACTATTTCTACTGTAATAGAATCCAATGGAAGTCTTGTTTGTTTCTTCATTACTCTAAAATGTGATTATCAAAATACAAATCAAAGGTGTCTGGGTCGTCTGCCATCCATTGCACTACCTTTCCGTCGGGAGCAATAAGCACATAGGTTGGATATGCCTGAACTCCATAGAGTTCTGCCACATCGTTCGTCCCCTCTCCATTCAAAACGTGTAACCAAGGCAACTCATGGCGCTTCACTGCAGCATTCCACTTTTCTTTAGTGTCATGACAGGCTATGCCTACAACTTTCACTTTGTCACGGTGCTGCTCACGATATTCTTTCAGATGTGGGAAGGACCTGATACACGCTCCACACCATGACCCCCAGAAGTCGAGCATGACATATTTACCTCGCAGCGACGATAAAGTCAGCATGTTGCCGTTGATATCCTCCAGTGTGAAATCTGCAGCCTCCTCCCCGATTTTGATGGCCTTGGCTGTTATCGAGGTAAAAGCATCTTCTTCGACCTTTGCAGCAACAAAGATATCATAGAGTCGTTTCATGACACCTTGCCTTACCCGTTCAGTTAGTACAGGCAGGCATTTATTATAATTTATCATACCCGAAAGGTATCTCATCAAATATATGGAGCCGTCGCTATCGGGATGGCTTAACACGTATTCCACAATGACACGATGTTTAGTGGGTTCGTCAGTGATTCCCTTAACAACTGATTCCGCTTCTTGGAGTTGGAGAAATGTTTTGGAAGTCTTGCTGATGGTTATGGTATCAATGGGCTGATAACCATAATACACAACGAAAGTTGTATCCGCTTGTTGTGCAGATACGGTCAGCGTTACAACTGCTGACAACAAGGTAAGGATGATTCTTTTCATATCGTTATCTGTTTCTAATGACTCTGAATGTAAATGTCTGACAGCCCATCAGTCCTGTGCCGTCGATAGCCTCCACGATGCCAATAAACTCGGTGTTGACATCTGAAGC
>Ga0256404_1008434_pt1 | contig 15488 bp, 7 predicted proteins | sample RumenRJG_01DNA_FD_185990 | JGI IMG/M metagenome (GOLD analysis project Ga0256404, IMG submission 185990) | Bovine rumen microbial communities from Lethbridge, Alberta, Canada - RJG_01 | ecosystem: Host-associated > Mammals > Digestive system > Stomach > Rumen | place: Canada: Alberta | collected...
GAAAACTCCTCCAGCAGGAAGAAATCCGAGCTGCGATACCCGAGTACCGCCGTCACCTGTTTTGCCGTTCCGCTCTCCCCGGCGAGCCTTGCAGCCAGCTCCAGCATCGGCGGAATGCCGATGCCGCCGCCGAGCAGGAGCGCTCTCTTCCCACGGAAGCGGGACAGATCATAGCCGTTGCCGAGAGCGCCGAGGACCCGCACCGTACTGCCGGCCGGCTGTGTCGCCAGCTCCTGCGTCCCGCGTCCTGCGGTCCGATACACGATGACGAGGTCTCCAGTCCCCGGATCCTGCCTGCACAGGCTGATCGGTCTTGGAAGCAGTGCGGCCGGGTCATTCGGATAAATGCCGAGGAACTGTCCTGGCATCATCGTCCCAAAGCCATCCCCTTCCGGCGCATGGAGCACCGTCCGGTAAATCCCGTCCGCCAGCTGCTCCGTCCTGCGGATTGTCATCAGAATCACTTTCTTCATGCTGTTTTCACCCTGTCCTGCTACTTTATCGCTGCCAGCCTGTTTTCTCTGCCGGACGCCCCGCCGCTGCCGTCCAGCCATTTTCCTGCCGGGCCGCTCTGCCGCTGCCGTCCATCCATTTTCCTGCCGGGCCGCCCCGCCCGCCGGTCCATGCATTTTCCTGCCGGGCCGCTCTGCCGCTGCCGTCCAGTTATTTTCCTTCCGGGCCGCCCTGCTGCCGTCCCCACTGTCTGTTCAGGTCCGGACGGCCATTACAGCTCTGCCCTGTCTCTCTCATAGGTTTCCGCGATGATGCCTCTCACCTCATCCGGCAGCTTCTTCCGGTCCGCCGGCCTGATGGTCTTTGTCTCGATCGGCCCGCCAAAATCCAGAATCACATGCTGCGGCTTCACAAACGGTTTGTGCGGTTCAAAGATATCTCCGGTATTCACTATGGTCAGCGGCACGATCGGCGCCTGCGTGCGGAGCGCAATCTTGAAGCTTCCGGCGTGGAACGGAAGCAGCGTTCCCTCCTCCCTGTTACGGGTGCCCTCCGGATAAACCATATATGAGACGCCGCTCTTCACGATGTCAATTGCCTGCATGATCGTCGCCAGCCCCTTCTCCGCGCTGCTCCGGTCCAGAAAGAGACAGTAGATGTCCTTCATCATGATGTTCAGCAGCGGAATCCGGCCGAGTTCCTGCTTGGCCAGCACACCGGTCGGCGCGGGCAGGCAGGTATAGGCAGCAATTACATCAAAAATACTGCGGTGATTCGCATAATACACGCAGGCGCGATCCTTCGGAATGTTCTCCTTTCCCTTCACCGTGACACGCACGCCGCAGAGAAACAGCACCACGCGGAACCCGGCCTTCACCCAGGCCTGCATGAACCGGTCCCGCCTTGCGGTGCTGAAGCGCCCGATCAGGAGATAGATCAGATGCACCGGCATACTTACAATCAGAAAGAGTACCGCCCACACCATCGCCAGTATTGCTCTAATCATCGCAGAATTCCTCCGGGAAACGCAGCGTCCCGCCTGCAAAATCAGACCTGCGCCGCACCATTCCGTGCTATCATCATATCATACTCACGCCGCGCTCCTTACAGCGCTGCGCGGACGATCTCGAACAGAGAGTCCTTCGTCTCTCACGCATCTTCCGCGCTCCTTACAGCACCGCAGGAGACGCGCCGACCGGGTTTTCTCCTGACTGGAAAACTGGTGCCGTGCTGTTCCGGTGTCAGCGTTTCTGCCAGGGCCGTTATTGTATACAAGAATCTCTTTCATTAAAGCACAAACAGCGCCATATGGCAAAAAAGGAGTTTCATGCTGCTCATCAGAAATGGCAGGCTTATTGATCCCGCCTCCGGGACACAGGGCGAACGCGATATCCTGATTCAAAACGGAACGATTGCACGCATTGCGCCGCACCTCCGGGACGGTGATCTGCCCCCGGCAGAAAAAGAAAATGACAGTCTTTCCGTTCTCGATGCCGGCGGGCTTGCGGTCATGCCGGGTTTTGTCGATACGCACTCTCATTTCCGTGATCCCGGCTTTACAGAAAAGGAAGACCTGAAGACAGGTGCTGCCGCAGCCGCTGCGGGCGGCTACACCACCGTTATTCTGATGGGCAACACCCGCCCGCCTGTCTGTACCGTGGAAACGCTGCAGGATATTCTGCGGCGCGGCGCTCTGACGCCGATTCATCTTCTGTCCTGTGCCAACGTCACCCGCAATATGGAGGGCCGGGAGCTCACCGATATGCGGTCGCTCCGCGCCGCGGGCGCCGCCTGCTTCACGGACGACGGCAGGCCGATTCTCGATGCCGCGCTGCTCGGGCAGGCGCTCCGGAACGCCAGAGAGCTGGATGTGCCCGTCTCCCTGCATGAGGAGGACCCGGCATTTGTCCCGAACCCCGGCGTCAATGCCGGCGGGAGAGCCGCGGCCCATCTCGGGCTCACCGGTGCAGACCGGAATGCAGAGATCTCCATGGTGCGCCGCGATCTCGGGATCGCGGTGTCTCTCGGCGCGCCGCTCTGCATTCAGCACATCTCCGCCGCGGAATCTGTGGACCTTGTCCGCGCCGCCAGGAGAAAGAATCCGCGCATCCACGCGGAGGCGACGCCGCATCATTTCTCCCTGACCGAGGAGGCCGTCATTCGGAAAGGGACACTGGCCCGCTGCAATCCGCCACTCCGGCTGGAACGCGACCGGCAGGCCATCGTCGAGGCGCTCGCGGACGGCGTCATCGACATCATCGCCACCGATCATGCGCCGCATACCGCGGCAGAAAAGGCGCGTCCCTTTGCGCAGGCACCGTCCGGCATGATCGGTCTCGAGACTGCCTTTTCGCTCGGCCTGAAGAATCTGGTTCTCCCGGGAGTGCTTCCGCTCTCCCAGCTCGTCGCGGACCTCACCGTAAACCCGGCCGCGTTTTATCATCTGCCAGCCGGGCGGATTGCCGCGGGCGCTCCCGCGGATCTCTGTATCGCGGATCTTCATGCAGCATGGTCTGTCGGGCCGGATTTTGCATCCAAAGCATCCAACTCCCCGTTCATCGGAGAGACACTGCCGGGCGTCATCCGCTATACGATTGTGGGCGGGCGGATCGTCTACCAGTCGCAGCGCCGTCAGCCCCGCTGATGAAACGGGCTGTCCATAGTCATGAATCTATTTGTAGGATTTCCGCCAGTCACTACCATCCGTATCAGGCGGAGCCGGAAACGTGCCATCCGTGATCATGAATGGACATGCCATCCGTGATCATGAATGGATTTGCAAGTCCTGTTGTTTCAATGTATCCTTGTATACGAAGCAACGGATTGATAACTGATTTCCAGAAACATACTTCACGCCAGGTGATAATTCGACCCAGATACGCATCACGCCAGGCGATGATTTCACTAAAAACACATCCCATCCGGTGATGATTCGATCCATATGATGTTTCGATTCAGGAGTCAATGGGAGTAAAAAGCAGGAGGAGCCTATGAAAGGAATTACACTGCACAGCGGCGGCGCCTATTACATCGGCGGCCGTCAGTGGATCGCGGACAGCGGCGAGGCAGCCGCGATGTCCGGTGTAGCCGGGCTGTCCATCACGCGGGACGAGGCCCGCAGGCAGACCATGGCTTATCAGATTCTGTCCGCGCACAACACTTCGGATAACAAGCGGAATCTGCGCATCCGCTTTGACAAGCTGACAAGCCACGACATCACCTATGTCGGCATCATCCAGACCGCCAGAGCGTCGGGCCTGACCAGATTTCCGATGCCCTACGCGCTGACGACCTGCCACAATTCACTGTGTGCCGTGGGCGGGACGATCAATGAGGACGATCATGTCTTCGGCCTCTCCGCCGCGAAAAAGTACGGCGGCATGTATGTCCCGCCGCACCTCGCGGTCATCCACCAGTTTGCCCGCGAAATGCTGGCAGAATGCGGCGCCATGATCCTCGGCTCGGATTCCCACACCCGCTACGGCGCGCTCGGCACCATGGCGATGGGAGAGGGCGGCCCGGAGCTTGTCAAGCAGCTGCTCGGCCAGACCTATGACATCCGCTATCCGGAGGTGGTGGCGGTCAACCTGACCGGCACGCCCGTCCGCGGCGTCGGCCCGCAGGATGTGGCGCTCGCCCTGATCGGCGCCGTATTCCAGAGCGGCTTTGTCAAAAACAAGGTGCTTGAATTTGTCGGTCCCGGCATCGCGAATCTGTCCATGGATTTCCGCATCGGCATCGACGTCATGACAACAGAGACGACCTGCCTCAGCTCCATCTGGGAGACCGATGACCGCACGAAGAGCTGGTACGACATCCACGGGCGGAGCGAGGCCTATCGCAGGCTTGCTCCCGGCGCGGCTGCCTACTACGACGCCGTGGTGGACATCGACCTCTCCAAAATCCGTCCGATGATCGCGATGCCGTTCCACCCGAGCCTTGCCTACCCCATCGAGGAAGTCAACGCCAATCTTCCGGATTATCTGCACGAGACGGAGGAGCGCGCGAAGACGGTCTTCGGCAGTGACGCGTCCTATTCTCTCATGGACAAAATCGTGGACGGCCGGCTTCTGGTCGATCAGGGCGTGGTCGCGGGCTGCGCCGGCGGCGGCTTTGAAAATCTGTGCGCCGCAGCGGAAATTCTGGATGGTGCACGGACAGGAAACGGAGAGTTTGCGCTGGATGTCTATCCGGCCTCCATGCCGATCTATCTGGAACTCGTGAAAAACGGCTGTGCGGCAAAGCTCACCCTCGCAGGCGCGGTCATGAAGACCTGCTTCTGCGGTCCCTGCTTCGGTGCCGGCGACACACCGGCGAACAACGGTTTCTCGATCCGCCATTCCACCCGGAACTTCCCGAACCGCGAGGGTTCCAAGCCGCAGAAGGGACAGGCTGCCTTCGTCGCGCTCATGGACGCCCGCTCCATCGCAGCGACCGCCGCGAACAAGGGCTTCCTCACACCGGCGACAGACCTCGACCGCGACATTCCGGTGTACACCTACCACTTTGACCGGAGCATCTACGAAAACCGGGTCTATGACTCAAAGGGCGTTGCACATCCGGAGGAGAAGCTGATTCTCGGTCCGAATATCAAGGACTGGCCGTCGATGCGCGCGCTCCCGGAGAACCTGATCCTCAAGGTGACCGCGGAAATCCACGACCCGGTCACCACCACCGATGAGCTGATTCCCTCCGGCGAGACATCGAGCTACCGCTCCAATCCGCTGGGCCTCGCGGAGTTCACGCTCTCCCGCCGCGTGCCGGAGTATGTCGGCCTCGCGAAGGAGGTCCGCGCCGCCGAGGAGGCACTCGCGGGCGGCTCCTGCGCCGGAAAGGCCCTGCCGGAGCTCCGGCAGGTGATGCCTGTCATCAAGGCGCAGTTCCCGGATGTGTCGCACGAAAACATGGGGATCGGCTCCACCATTTTTGCCGTGAAGCCGGGCGACGGCTCCGCGCGTGAGCAGGCCGCAAGCTGCCAGAAGGTGCTGGGCGGCTGGGCGAACATCGCGAACGAATATGCCACCAAGCGCTACCGCAGCAACCTCATCAACTGGGGTATGCTCCCGTTCCTGATCCCGTCAGGCGATCTGCCGTTCCACAACCTCGACTGGCTGTTCTTCCCGGGAATCCGGAAAGCGGTCGCGGAAAAGCAGGAGACCATCACCGGATATGCGGTGATAAAATCTTCCGCGCCGGGAAGTCCGGAGGGTGGACACCTGACACCCTTCACCGTGACACTCGGCGACCTCACGGACGAGGAGCGCCAGATTATCCTGGACGGCTGCCTCATCAATTACAACCGGCAGAAATAGACGCCCGGTTCCGGTATCAGCGCCAGCCCTGGTCTGTCGGCGCAGGGCTGGCATAAGGACATGAACGGCGGACATCGGATTGATAAAGGAAAGACCGCCTGTGATCCACAAGGATCACAGGCGGTCTTTTTTTGATCAATGTTCAGGCGCTGTCCTCTCAGTCCTCTGCCTTCTTCGCCGCAGACTTTTTCGTGTGGCGGACCGGCTTGCCCGGATAGACAGGCGTGAGATGCCAAATGTCGCGGACATACTCCCGGATCGTCCGGTCGGAGGAGAACTTGCCCGCGCTGGCGGTGTTGAGAAGCGCCATCTTCGCCCATCTCTTCTGATCGGAGTACGCCTCGTCGATCCGACGCTGCGCGGCTGCATAGGATTCAAAATCCTTGAGAATGAAGTAGCGGTCTGCCGGGCTGCCGTTCTCGCTCCTCAGCAGGGAGTCATACAGCGGGCGGAAGCGCTCCGGGTCGTCCGGAGAATAGAAGCCGTTGACCAGCTGCATCAGAACCTGACGGACGTTCGGATCGTTGTTGAAAATCTCATACGGATCATAGCCGCCGTTCTTCTCGTAGTTCATGACTTCTTCCGAGGTCAGGCCGAAGATGACCATGTTGTCCTGTCCGACCTCCTCGAGCATCTCGACGTTGGCACCGTCCAGTGTGCCGATCGTGACCGCGCCGTTCAGCATCAGCTTCATGTTGCCTGTTCCGGAGGCTTCCTTGGATGCCGTCGAAATCTGCTCGGAGACATCCGCCGCGGCGAAGATGATCTCGCCGTTCGAGACCTTATAGTCCTCGATGAAGACGACCTTGATCATATCGCCGATGGACTCGTCGTTATTGATGACGTCCGCCACTGAATTAATCAGCTTGATGGTCAGCTTCGCATTGCGGTACCCGGCGGCCGCCTTGGCGCCGAAGATGAAGGTTCTCTTGTTCATCTTCATGCCCGGATTGGCCTTGAGCTGATTGTACAGATACATCACATGCAGAATATTCAGCAGCTGTCTCTTATATTCATGCAGACGCTTGACCTGCACATCGAAAATACTGTGCGGATCGACGACAATGCCGTTGTGATCCAGGATGTATTTTGCCAGGCGCTGCTTGTTGCGGTACTTGATCTGCATGAACTCCTTCTGTGCCCTCGGATCGTCTGCGTAGATCTTCAGATCGGACAGCACCTCGAGGTTCGTGATCCAGTCCTCGCCCACCTTCTGGGTGACCCAGTCGGAGAGCAGCGGGTTGGCGTGCAGCAGGAAGCGGCGCTGTGTGATGCCGTTTGTCTTGTTATTGAACTTCTCCGGGTACATCTCGTAGAAGTCGTGAAGCTCGCGGCTCTTGAGGATTTCTGTGTGCAGACGCGCCACACCGTTCACCGAGAAGCCCGCGACGATCGCCATGTTTGCCATGCGGACCTGTCCGTCATAGATGACCGCCATCTTCCGTATCTTCTCATTGACATCGACGCCCGTGCCGTCGTATTTTGCATGAACCGCGAGCAGGAAGCGGCGGTTGATCTCCTCGACAATCTGATAGACGCGGGGAAGAAGCTTGGAGAACAGCTCGATCGGCCACTTCTCCAGCGCCTCGGCCATGATGGTGTGGTTGGTGTATGCGCAGCAGTGCGTCGTGACCTCCCACGCCTGGTCCCACGTCAGCGCGTATTCGTCCATCAAAATCCGCATCAGCTCCGGTACGGTGAGCGTCGGGTGGGTGTCGTTCATCTGGAACACATACTTGTCCGGCAGCTTCATGAGGTCCGATTCTCTGGTGAGGAACTTCTTCACGGCCAGCTGGATCGAGGCGGACACAAAGAAATACTGCTGTCTGAGCCGCAGCTCCTTGCCCTGATAATGATCATCGCAGGGGTACAGGACCTCCGTGATGAGCTTGGCCATGTTCTCTTCCTCGACCGCCTTGGCATAGTCCCCCTTGTCGAAGGACTCGAGGCGGAATTCCTCCATCGGCTCGGCATCCCAGATCCGCAGCGTGTCAACAAAGCCGTTTCCGTATCCGATGACCGGCATGTCGTAGGGCACCGCCTTGACGGACTGGTAGCCCTCCTGACGGTACATGGTGCGGCCGCCCTCGATCTGGTAGCTCGAGACATATCCGCCGAAGTGGACCTCCTGCGTATACTCGGGCCGCTTGATCTCGAGCGGATTGCCGTTTCTCAGCCAGTTGTCCGGCACCTCCACCTGATACCCGTCCACAATTTTCTGCCGGAACATGCCGTAGTGATAGCGGATGCCGCAGCCGTATGCCGGGTAGTTCAGCGTCGCCAGCGAATCGAGGAAGCAGGCGGCAAGGCGCCCGAGGCCGCCGTTGCCCAGCGCGGCATCCGGCTCCTCGTCCTCGATGGCATTGATGTCAAAGCCCAGCTCCTTCAGCGCCTCGGCGATCGGCTTGTATGCCATCAGATTGATGGCGTCGTTGCCGAACGCGCGGCCCATCAGGAACTCCATGGAGAGATAGACGACTTCCTTCGGATTCTGCTCCCCGAACGCCTTCTGCGTCTTCATCCAGCAGTCGATGATCTGATCGCGGAGCGCCATGGCAGACGCCTGGAACACCTGCTGCTTTGTCGCATCCTTGATTTCTCTCCGGTACATGGTCCGGATGTTGTACTCCACGCTGCGACGGAATAATTCTTTGTCAAAATGAAATGCCGGTCTCTTCGTCACTGCCATAGTCACCTCCGTGCCGCGTTCTGTACGGCTTCCGCGGGAGAACTCCCGCCGGGTTCGATATCCGATCAACGTCATTCAGCACCTTCGCCGCGGCAATCAGCTCTTCTTCTATGCGCCGCGGCAGCCAGATCTTCTATGCGCCCCGACAATCAGATCTTCTGCACGCCGATGGTCACCTTCTCGCCGTTGATATCCCATTCCTTCTCATGCTCCAGTGCCTCGTTCCGGCCGATCCCGTCCGCCAGCACCTTCGTCGTGATCATTTCCGCATTCTTCTCCGCAATGTCGGACAGCTTGTCATTCCCGGTGAGCGATACATGGATGTGATCCATCACCTCGAAGCCGGAATCCTTGCGCATGGTCTGAATCTTGGAGATCAGCTCATAGACATAACCTTCCTCGATCAGCTCCGGCGTCAGGTTCGTATCCAGCACAACCGTGACCGCACCGTCCTCCTGCGCGACAAAACCCGGCTGCTGAGTCATGTCGATGAGCAGATCCTCCTTCGCCAGCAAAATCTGCGCATCGCCGTCCTGCAGTGTCAACGCGCCCTGTGCGTCAAGCTCGTCCATCGCCTTGTTGCCGTCCAGCTCAGAGAGGGCTTTCCGGATGAATCCGAGATGTCTGCCGTATTTTGGTCCGACCGTCTTGAGCTGCGGTTTGAAGGTGTAGGTCGTATACGCCCGGACATCGTCCGTGAACGTCACTTCCTTCACATTCAGCTCGTCCCGGATGATCGCCTGATAGAAGTCCTCAAGCTTCTCCGGTGCCTTGACATACATGGCGCGGATCGGCTGGCGGTTCTTGATCGCCGAGGCGTTTCTGCAGGCACGTCCGAGGACGACGATCTTCAGCACCTCGTCCATATCCTTCTCGAGCTCCGGATCGATCTTCGACTCATCCGCCACCGGATACCGGCAGAGATGAATGCTCTCCGGCGCATCCTTCTCGACGCTGCGCACGATGTTCTGATAAATCTCCTCCGTCATGAACGGAATCATCGGCGCGGCGCACAGGCAGACGTTCTTCAGCGCGGTGTACAGCGTCTCATAGGCATTGATCTTGTCCTGCTCCATGCCCTTTGCCCAGAAACGCTCTCTGCCGCGGCGCACATACCAGTTTGACATGTCGTCGACAAAATCCTCGAGAACAGCGGCCGCCTCCGGGATCCTGTAGGCTGCGAGATTCCGGTCTGTATCCCGGATCATGGAATTCATCTTGGAGAGCAGCCACTTGTCCATGACGGACAGCCTGTCGTAGTCCAGCGAATATTTTGTCGGATCGAACTGATCGATCTCCGCATACAGCGTATAGAACGCGTAGGTATTCCATAGCGTTCCGAGGAACTTGCTCTGTCCCTCCTTGACAGCCTTGCCGGAGAATTTCTTCGGCAGCCACGGCGCGCTGTTCGTGTAGAAGTACCAGCGGATCGCGTCGGCGCCGTAGGTGTTCAGGGCCTCCATCGGATCGACGGCATTGCCCTTGGACTTGCTCATCTTGTTGCCGTTCTCATCCAGCACAAGACCCATCACGATGACATTCTTGAAGGCCGGCTTGTTGAAGAGAAGCGTCGCCTCCGCGTGAAGGGAATAGAACCAGCCGCGGGTCTGATCCACCGCTTCGGAAATAAAGCTTGCCGGGAACTGCTTCTCGAAGAGTTCCTTGTTCTCAAAAGGATAGTGCAGCTCAGCGTACGGGCAGGCGCCGGAATCAAACCAGCAGTCGATCACCTCCGGCACGCGGTGCATGGTACCGCCGCAGTCCGGGCAGGGGATGGTGAACTGATCCACGAATGGCCGGTGCAGCTCTGTCGTCAGTGCCTTTTCATCACCGGAGAGCTCCGCCAGCTCTTTTCTTGAGCCGACGCAGATCTTTTTGCCGCAGTCCGGGCATTCCCAGACCGGAAGAGGAGTTCCCCAGAAACGGTCTCTCGAGAGCGCCCAGTCCTGAATATTCTCCAGCCAGTTGCCGAAGCGCTTCTCGCCCATGGTCGGCGGAACCCAGTTGATCTGCTTGTTGTTGCGCACAAGATCGTCGCGGACCGCGGTCATTTTGATGTACCAGGACTCGCGGGCGTAGTAAATCAGCGGGGTATCGCAGCGCCAGCAGTGCGGATAGTCATGCTCGACCTTCGGTGCGGCGAAGAGAATGCCGCGCTCGTCGAGATCCTTCAACACCTCCGGATCGCAGCTGACCGCGCCTTCCTGCTCAATCTCCTTCTGCGTCGGTTTGCAGCGCATGCCGGCGAACTTGCCTGTCTCCGGCTTCATCCGTCCCTTGTCATCCACCATCTGGACGAACGGCGCGTCATATTTGCGGCCGACTCTCGCATCATCCTCACCAAAGGCCGGTGCGATATGGACGATACCGGTGCCGTCCGTCATGGTGACATAGTCGTCGCAGTAGACGAAGAAAGCCTTCTTGTGCTGTGCATCCACGGCGTCCTTCGCGCACTGGTAAAGCGGCTCATACTCCTTGTACTCGAGGTCTTTTCCCTTGAAGGTCTCAAGCACAACATAGGCCTTGCCTTCCGGCACCTCGCCGTTCGTCACGTTCTTTTCAGCGGTCGGACCGAGCACCTTGTCCGCCAGCGCCTCGGCGATGTAGTATGTGAAGCCATCCGCGGCCTTTACCCTGACGTACGTATCCTCCGGATTGACGCAGAGCGCGATATTCGAAGGGAGCGTCCATGGCGTGGTCGTCCATGCGAGGAAATAGGCGTCCTCGTCCTTTGCCTTGAAGCGGACGATGGCCGTGCGGTCCTTGATCGTCTTGTATCCCTGTGCCACCTCATGGCTCGAGAGCGGCGTCCCGCAGCGCGGGCAGTACGGCACTACCTTGAATCCCTTGTAAAGCAGCCCCTTGTCCCAGATCGTCTTGAGCGCCCACCACTCAGATTCGATATAGTCGTCATAGTATGTGACATAAGGGTGCTCCATGTCGGCCCAGAAGCCGACCTTCTTCGAGAACTGCTCCCACATGCCCTTGTATTTCCAGACGGATTCCTTGCACTTCTCAATGAAAGGCTCCAGACCATAGGCCATGATCTGTTCCTTCTGATTCTTCTCCGAGATGCCGATTTCCTTCTGCACCTCAAGCTCCACCGGAAGGCCGTGCGTATCCCAGCCGGCCTTTCTCGGAACCTGCTCTCCCTTCATCGTATGATAGCGGGGAATCATATCCTTGATGACACGGGTTTCCACATGACCGATATGCGGCTTGCCGTTTGCCGTCGGCGGGCCGTCATAAAACATATAAATCGGATGACCTTCGTTTTCCTTGACACTCTTCTCGAAGATCTGATGATCCGACCAGAACTTTGCCGTATTCTCTTCGCGCTGCACGAAATTCAGATCGGGATTGACTTTCTTATACATAGCTTCGTCCTCTTTTCCTAAGGATACCGTAATCGCTGTGATTGTAAGACGCGCCGCGGGGGGTAGTCAATGGTTTGAATCGGAATCAAGGCATTGCATGCCTTGATTCCGATTCAAACGCAAGAATTGCGCAATGCGCAATTCTTGCAGGGTATCGCACGCCGGCACTATGTGCCTGTAGAATGACTCAAACGTCAGATTGCGCAGCGCGCAATCTGACACGCTTTACCAGGCACAGTGTGCCTTGTTTCCGATTCAAACGCCTGCCGGCAACATGCCGTTTGGACAGCCCGGAAGAATGCGGAAATGGAGGCTGAAAGCCTCCGTTTCCGCATTCTTTTGGCTGAATTGATATCACCGCATCCTGCGGTGATATCAATTTAGCCCAGCCACTTATGCTGAAACTCAGCCGCTTTTTCTCTGATCCATCCGCTCTTGGCGACGCCGTCCACCCATTCCTGCGGAATATTCTCCTTTCCGTAGTAGGCGCCGGCGAGACCGCCCGCCACGCAGGCGATGGTATCGGTATCTCCGCCGAGGTTCACCGCTTTCAGTACGCAGTCTTTATAATTATCCGTATTGAGGAAGCACCAGAGCGCAGCCTCGAGCGTATCCACGACATAGCCGGTGGATCGGATGTCCTCCTCCGGAAGGGCCTTGAACGCCTCGATATCGCCGAGTCTCGAGAAGGTGCTGAACTCGCCGCGGACCTCGTCATAATCCTTCACAAAGGACCGGTGATTCTCCATGGCCTCCTCATCGAGCTTCTTCTCCTCCTCGGTCTCGTCCGCGCTGTCTGCGATGGCGCGGGGTCCGCGGTAAAAGAGATCAAGATCATTCATCGCCTCCTGCACCACTGCTTCCTTTTTCTTCAATCCCATCGACAGAATGGCAGAGCGGAGCGTGACCGCATAGATCTCGCAGGCCAGCTTGCAGCGCGGATGCGCGTGGGTGAGGGAGGATGCCTGATGAATCATGTAGCGGTCCGCCTCATCAAACGTATGTCCGCGACGCAGAAGCAGCAGCGCGAAAGGGGCGATGCGCATCAGGGATCCGTTCCCGCAGCTGTCCTCTTCGGTCAGTCCGCACTGCAGCGCGGGCTTGTTCGCCGCGTAGGCCATGATCGCCGCATCGCAGGTATTGCCCACGCCGAAAGCCTCTCCGTCATCCGCCGTGTAGGCGCCCCGCATTCTCCAGGCGAAGAAACGGTCCATCACGTCTGTGAAATCAAGCTGCGTTCCCTCCGCCAGGCTGCACAGGGACGCGAGCAGGAGACTGCTGTCGTCCGACCACGTGCCGGCCGGCTTGTGATGCGTGCCGTCGCCGCGCAGGTCCGTCACCGGATCAGCTGCCCGATCCTCCCGGGTGGAAAACTCGACCGGCACGCCAAGCGCATCTCCGATTACGGCTCCGAGCACCGTGCTCTCCGCGATTTCCGGTCCGCGATGCTTTGCCTGCGTCTCCACCACCTTCCGGATTGCCGCGGCTCTTGCCTGCTTCATCGCTTCCTCCGCAGCTGCCTTTCTCTTTGCCTGGATTTCCGGATCCTTGTCCGCCTGCTCATCCTTCAGAATTGCCTGCGCCGCCTGCTGGCTGAGATAGAGCCGATGTTCCCCGAACGCATTGATCATGATGCCGCTGATTTCCGGCCGCTTCGAAACAATCGTCAGAAAGTCCTGAATCGGCATGAGCACGGTCGGACTGTTGATGTTCTGTTCCCGTCCTTTGTTGACCTCTGCCGGCGAGGTAAACATCGCTGCGAACAGCTTGTCATTGGTTCCCTTCAGAGTGTTGAGCCTGAAGCCGCGCACCCGGACCGGCTTTCCATCCGCTCCCTTTCCGATCTGATCGACGGGAACCGCCGCGGCAAGAATGCGCGTTCCGCTCTCCGCCTGCTTCTTGATGGACAGCAGAATCCCCAGTATGCGGTTTCGATCCTTTTTGTCCTCATAGTAAACGCTGATGGCCTTTTCAATCTCGTCGCAGCCCTTCATCATCTGCTCCGGGGTCAGTGTAAATTTTGCCATGATTCCTCCATGCCGGGCTGCCGCGGCGCTCTCTGTATTTGTCCGTCATCCCGCCATCCGTCACACGGCTGTCCCGCGTGAACTCTTCCGAATGATGAACAATGCTCCCATATATTGAAGAAACAGCCAAATGTAAGGATACTACAAAACGCCCCTCCGCGCACGAAAAAAGGGATTTCCCGCAGGAAATCCCCTGTTGCATGGCAATAGAGCCTTTTTATAAAACGCCGCTTTATTTCACATCTGCAGCGGCAGTCTGGTCTCTGCCATGTACTGCGAAGTCTCACTCTGTCGTCAGATCATCTGTTCTTTTTTCCCGGCCAGAGCTTTCCCGCCAGCACCGTCAGCAGCATCGTGACCGCCATGTCCGGCAGCGTACTGCCGACCGGCGTATCCACGGTCATCAGCCACCGGTACAGGGCAAAGCCGACCGCCCATAGCACCAGTCCGCGCACATCCACGCCGCGGTCTGACCGGTCCTGATGAAGGACAAAATAATCGGCGATCTGCACCGCGATCATCGGCGCGAACACGGATCCGATGAGATAGAGGAAGCCGGTGATGTCGTCCATCCGGAAGCACACCGCACCGATGATGCCGACCACGGTCACCGCAATGGCGACCGTTCTTCCCTTCACGTGCGGTGTCAGCGACTCCGCCGAGATGCCGGCGGACCAGGCATCCAGGAAGGTGGTCGTCACCGTGCTGAGAATCAGAATAATCAGCGCCGCGATGCCAAGTCCTGCCCGCACCATGACCCTGGCGATGTCGCTCTCCCCGGTGAAAATAGCGGCGCCCATGCCGATAAAGTACATCCAGCAGGAGACCGCGCCGTAGGTCACAACGCTGGCGAGCGTCGCACGCGCGGGCCGCACCGCCTCTCTCGTATAATCACTGATGAGCGGGAGCCAGGAGAGCGGCATTGCCACGGCAAGCTCGACCGCGGCGCCGAAGCTCATGGCGTCTGCCGCAGCTGCCGTACCGGCCGCGCCGGATCCCTTCCCAGTGAAGATCATGACGGACAGCACAATCGTCAGAATAAACAGCGCCGCCATGGAAATCTTGTTCAGAACACCGAGATTCGTGATGCCGATCACGATCCACAGCACAATCAGACCGCCGATCACGAGGCACCAGATCCACCGGCCGGCCGCAAAAATCTCATCGGTTGCAAGCGCGCCGTCATAGATCATGATCGCGGTCCAGCCGACGAGCTGCAGTACATTGAGCGCCGCGAAGAACAGCCCTCCCTTTGCCCCGAAGCTCATTTTGACCGTCTCCATGGCACTCTTTCCGGTCTGTCCGCCAATCAGCCCGGCAAAATACATCAGCGCGCAGCCGATGAGATGTCCCAGCAGAATTGCAGCGGTTCCGCGCATCATGCCCAGCGGGGCAAAATAGGTCCCGGTCAGAATTTCCGCAATGGATACGCCGGCACCGAACCAGATGAGGGAGGACTGAAACGCCGTGAGCTTTTTCATGCGCAGCCTCCTTTCTGCGGCTTAGCCGCCGCATCGTTCCGGTCTGCAGTGCCCGTCTTTGAAGCTGCGGTGCCCGTCTCTGAAGCTGCCGGTGCCCCCTCCATGAACCTCCCGTGCTGGTCAAAGGCATGATTCATCGGACCGCTGCC
>Ga0256404_1008435_pt1 | contig 15486 bp, 15 predicted proteins | sample RumenRJG_01DNA_FD_185990 | JGI IMG/M metagenome (GOLD analysis project Ga0256404, IMG submission 185990) | Bovine rumen microbial communities from Lethbridge, Alberta, Canada - RJG_01 | ecosystem: Host-associated > Mammals > Digestive system > Stomach > Rumen | place: Canada: Alberta | collected...
ATGCCGGAATCTTTAGAATAGATGTTGCGCCTATAGTTGCACCATACATTGCAATCAGCACCGTATCAGGTTCGTACATTTTGGCAGACGAATTACTTAAACCATCCTCAGTAATACACTCCTCAACTGAATAAATATATTCTGACTTTAAATCACCAGTTTTGACCCACGGAACACTGCCTCCATAGTATTCTGCATGTTTTTTAGAGGGTGTTCCTCCAGATCCTATTTCAAAAACATCTCCTAATGTTTTAGTCATATTACATCTCCACAAATTATCGTTTATAACTATTAATATCACTAACGAAATCATTTACTTCTTCTGTTCTTAGAATGTGAACCGCAAGCTTAAACACCTTGTCATAAAAAACATTCCTTTCTTTTGAAGTCTCAAAAGAAACCTGCTTGTCATTATTATGCCTTATTCCAAAAGAATTAAATGCATAGAAAAGTGTATTTGTTTGATCTGCATTCAAGCTCTTATACTTGCCCCTGTCATTCTCCATATAACTCGCTATTTCAACTAATGCTTGTTTCTTAAAACTGGTATCGTTATGATTTCTGAAGTCCAAATAACCAAGCAAAACATCTGCCAGTTCAGGCCTGCTTTCCAAAATTGAATCTACATCCACATCTCTTTTGTGGATTACTATTCTGTCATCTATCTTCGTGTACCCCATATTAATATTTTCAAGAATATAACTAATATTTTCAACCACCCTTGTAGATGCTGTATGGAACCTTTGTTTTGTCTCCATGTTCCATTTGCTTTTGTCAATATTAGATGCCCCAACAAGTACTAAATTCAGATATAGTTCTAAGCAAGCAACAACGCCTTCATCATTTATATATGAGTCTGAGCTTAAATCGTTAATTCCAATCTGCATCATGTATTGGCTTATATTAAACGCAGTATTTCTATACTTCCATAGCGGAACGCTCTCGTCAATGACATGATAAAACGAGTCAAATCCTCCAAATCTATATAAAACTGGTTCTGTTTTCATATATCTTACCAATCGTCCATGTTCATCCAGGAGGTTTATTCTTCTTTCTATTTCGAAAATGCTCTTTCTTGTTTTCATTGTATTTCCAAGTCCCTATCTATACCTTATCTTTGCTAAGCATCTTTTCCAGTTCTTTCAAGTTTTCCTGAATTTCTTTTTCCAACTCATTTATATTTGCCAATATTTCCGATGTCGGTGGGTACTCTACCGGAACGTATTCCGTTTCTTTATACTTGTTAATCGATAAATCATATCCGTTATCTATTATCTCTTGCACCGGAACCATAAAGCTTTGGTCGGTGCGTTTACGGTCTTTTTCTTCATCAAGTTTTTTGAAGCGTTTAATGATGTCTGGAATATCGTTTTCTTTTACTTCAGAGCGCTTGTCATCCAGGCTATATCCGTCCGCCTTCATGTCGTAGAACCAAACATCGTCTGTTCCACCGTGGCCTGTCTTGGTGAAGACAAGAACAGCAGTTGAAACTCCAGCGTATGGCTTAAACACTCCTGAAGGCATTGAAATCACCGCCTCCAGTCTATTGTTCTCAATTATCTCTTTACGGATTGCCTTGTGTGCATTGGACGAACCGAAGAGAACACCATCAGGAACGATACAAGCGCAGCGACCACCTACCTGGAGCATTCTAAGGAAGAGCGCCAGGAACAGAAGCTCTGTCTTCTTGGTTTTGCAAACCTTAAGAAGATCCGTTGATACTATGTCATAATCTAAGCTGCCCTTGAATGGCGGATTGGCAAGTATTAGAGAATACTTATTGCTGTCCGGATTTTGGTCAGAGAGACTGTCTCTATACTCTATGAACGGATTATCTACTCCATGAGTCATCATGTTCATGGCTCCGATTCTAAGCATTGTGCGATCGGTATCATAGCCATAGAACATGCGGTTCATGTAATGGTCTTTCTTATCTTTATCGAAGAATATCTTGTCCTTATAGTTTTCTTTTAGGTACTCACCTGCAGTGATAAGGAATCCCGAGGTTCCGCAAGCCGGATCACATATTATTTCATCGGGCCGTGGATCCATCATCTCCACCATCATGCGAATAATATGTCTTGGTGTTCTGAACTGACCGTTACGGCCGGATTGAGAAATCTTTGATAGCAGATACTCATATACGTCTCCACGGATATCGGGTTTGCTGTCGTCTGCTTTTTCTGCAGACTTCGCCTTAGATATCATGGTAAAGATATCGTCAAGTTTGTTTACAACCTTGTCCAAGAGAAGCGGTGTTGGAATCTTAAAGATTGCGTCATCCATGTATTTGGAGTATGCGCTGTTTTTATCGGAATGCAGATTCTTGATAAATGGGAAAACTGACTCCTGAACTGTCGAGTACATTTCTCCTGCAGGGAGATCTCTAAATACCGACCATTTTAGTTTTCTTCCATCTACCTTACGACTACCTATCTCAACCTCATCCGCAAAGATGCTCTTATACTTGAGACCAAGCATGGCGCTCTCCTTTGCTCTTAGGTCATCGGACTCATCCAGGTCATGAATGAACATTAGATAAGTGACTTGCTCAATTACATCAAGAGGATTTACTAGACCGCCTGCCGCAAAGTCGTCCCATAAGCTATCGATTTTGTTTTTGATTTCTCCAGTTACCATGCTTTACTCCTTAGTCTTGGTTCCATGCGTATTTGGTATATCTACCGCCGCTGATTTTTATTATCTCATTCTTCTCCAGCATATCCGCCAAAGCGCGCTGAATTGTCACTTGGCTGATTCCCGGACATCTTTCCATTAGCTCGGTTTTGGTGATTGTGCCCAGGTTGCTTTTAATCACTTCTCTAACTTGGTCTGGCTTGGAAAGCTCTTTGTTTTCTATCAACGCTGTTCTTGACTTAAGTTCTCTATATGCCGCGATTACTGTTCCGAGAAGATATCTGACAAATGGGCGATAGTCGTTGCTTCCCTCGTGCCAGTTGAATGAACTATCCTGCAAGACTTCATAATATGTTTCCTTGCTATCTGCAATGATTTTCTCAATACTGATATATTTTCCAACATCGTATCCTCCGCGATAGAGAAGTAGCAAAGTTAAGAGCCTGCTCATTCTTCCGTTTCCATCTTTAAATGGGTGTATGCACAAGAAGTCAAGAATGAATATCGGGATAAGCAGGAGTCCGTCAAGCTCTGACTCTCTAGATGCTTTTTGGTACACCTCACACAAATTTGAGATAGCCTCTGGTGTTTCCCAAGCAGGAAGCGGTGTAAATCTTACCGTCTCTGTTCCGTCCGGGTGTTTCTCCGCTATGACGTTGTCCGAAGTCTTGAATACCCCGCCTTTTTCTCCAAATCTAAACTTATATAGATCTCTATGAAGTTGAAGAATCATTGACGGTGTAAGCGGTATGTATTCATAGCTTTCGTGAATGGTTGCCAGAACATCCCTGTAACCGGCAATCTCCTCCTCACTCCTATTTTTCGGAGCCGTCTTCTCCATAACCAGCTTCTTGATTCGCTCTCTTGTTGTAACTATACCTTCAATTCTGTTGGAAGCATCCGTACTTTGGATCTTTGCAATCTCAATTAAGCGTTCCAAAACATCCGACTTCATCGATGTAACAACATTCTGTTCACCTTTAAGCTCATGGATGTCTGCAAGCAGCGCCACAATCTCCGGCGTTAGCAATTTATTATATGTTTCCCTAAAATCAAATTTTCTCATATCTCAATCCTTATTTAGTCATTATGTGCTTAAATGATTAAATTGATTATAGCATGATAAAGATGAGCAGGCAAGTTTTTAATTTACTCATTTTGTTATAAATGATTAAATTGATTTTGTTTTGATGTAATTAAAAACCTCCCGCTAATACATAACGAGAGGTAATCAACCTTAATGGCGCATGATTTATTTGGGTGAACGTTTGGGTAAAAATGGCAATTCAGATTATTTACCACTTCTCTTCAACAGTCTTTCACATCACCCAAAAAACCCGAACGCTTTCATAAACACGAGCGTCAGTAGGACAATGCAAACAAAGCGGATCATCAGGACGTATAGGGCTCGCCTACCCATCTTTGCGCCACCCTCTTCTGCCTCCTGAATAATTTCCTTTGGGCCGATGACCCATCCGACAAGTACGCATGTAAGAATAGCCAGTATCGGCATCATGATGTTGTTGCTCAGATAGTCAAAGATATCCAGGATCTGACCCGTGTCTCCGGTGGGCAGTTTATACTCAAAATATAGCAGGTTGTAGCCCAATGCGACAACGATGCCGAGTAACCAACCGTAAATTGACGCTACGATTGTTGCTTTCTTTCTCTCCCAGTGGAATTCATCCATCAAACTGGATACGATAGCCTCCAGTATCGAAATGCAGCTCGTCAGTGCCGCAAAGATTACCATCAGGAAAAATAGTACGCCGATTATGGTTCCGGGCACTTTTCCCATGGAGGAGAAAACCTTTGGAAGAGAAATAAACATAAGTCCCGGGCCACCACTCATAGCCTCACGCCCCATAAACGTAAAGACGGCGGGCACAACCATGACGCCTGCGAGGAGTGCGATACCTGTATCAAAGATTTCAATCCTGTTGATGCTCTTTGGGAGATTCTCATCTTTTTTCAGATACGAACCGTAGGCAACCATAATGCCCATCGCAATCGAGAGACTATAAAAGAGTTGCCCCATTGCGTCCATGATGACGCCCATGAGTTTTCCAAACGTTAGTCCCTTAAAGCTCGGAATCAAGTAAATTGCAAGCCCCTCAAGACCTGTCCTCTTTACACCGCTCGCATCTGTGAAGGATAAACTGCAGCTATAGATTGCGATGCCAATAACCAGAACCACCAGCAAAGGCATCAGCACACGCGACAGTTTCTCAATCCCTTCATTAACTCCGCGGAAAATGACAAACGCCGTCGCCGCAAAAAAGAGCGTGTGAAAAATTATCGGTTGCCACTGTGCAGTGATGAATCCGGTAAAGAAGCCATCCTCTGCAGCACCATCAATACCGCCACTTGCAAATACAGTAAAATACTTAAGCACCCAACCGCCTATCAGGCTGTAGTATGGCAAAATGATGGCCGGAATGACTGTTGCCAAAATGCCTAGAAAGCCCCAGCCTTTTCTTAGCGATCTATACGCACCTAGCGGACCCACACCCGTCTTTCTTCCGATAGCCACCTCCGTCAGAAGCAGTGTGAAACCAAAGGTCAGCGCCAAGATAATATAGACGAACAAAAAGAGTCCGCCGCCGTTCTTTGCGGCAAGATAAGGAAAACGCCAAATGTTCCCAAGCCCTACCGCCGATCCTGCTGCAGCTAGGATAAACCCTAGCGATCCGGAAAAAGTGTTTCGCTCTCTCGTTCCTTGATTTTCTTTCATTAGTTCACGCTCCCCTTTGCCGGCTCGTAATCGAACTCTTCTTCCTTGGCAAATACGCCGGAGTCTCCGGACACAGCATATTTCTTGCCCCAGGGGTCTTTACCCTTCTGGATGCTTTTGCAGATGTCGATTTTCTTTTCGTAGGCAAATAATATGCTCGCCAGTCTTTTTTCTTCTATTTGACTGTCCTTTTCGTATAGCTCCTTCACAAATGAAACCGGCGGTAGCTTATCCAAATCAACTACACTATAATCATCTACCGTCTTCAGCAATCTTCGCTCATTGCTCGCAAAACTATTGGTTTTCATATCCAGTAAATCTTTCAGTCTCATTGGCATAGGATGATTGGCAAATAAAGCTCCCCCGCTATCATATATCGGCGCCATTCTTACCAGTTCCAAAGTTTCCGCATCCCTAAGAACACCAAAATTATTAAGGTGCCTATCATACCCGGACATAATAAAATCAACGATTATCTCATAATCCAGATCTCGTTTAAAAGACTCTACATCCATACCAAAAGATTTACACACATTTAGTATGTGCTGCAAAACGGATTCATTATTAGCCTTTTTCTTATATGAGTAAATATCCCACGCAGGAATTAATTCATATTTTTGTGATGTAAACGCTTTACAAATGCATCCGTAATCGTAGCTCTTTCCTTTTATCTTAATGAGCTCATAATCCGTGTAATTGTCGTACCCTTGCCTCCTATGGATTTCTGATGCCAATACCTCATTGATGCTCTCACTTGATAAAAAAGAATTATTCCCTTTGATCAAGTATCTTTCGCCTTTCCGTATAGCCCATGTTTTTTCAATGTCTCCTTGCAAGGAACTGTTTGGCGAATACGACAACTCCTTTTTATCTAACGAATCTCCTGTAAATCCATCCATTGTATCGTTTTCAAATGCATTATCAAATAGATTTACATCTTCCCACTTCAAATCGCTATCCATGGGTTTAATCCAATAATAGTCCGTAAGACTGAGTCCGAGATTCTTTGTTAGAAACAACGCTCTACTTTCGACTCCGACATCTAACAGCAATTTTCTGATATTGTTTCTGCTTGATGGGATCGCCCTATCCATCCACCACTCCTTAAGCCAAGTATCTTTATACCTGTTGGCCAGCGGCGCAATATCATGACGAACTGAATGCGCCAAACTTCTATTGATATTCCCCAGCTCGTCTATTCGAACAACAGTGACCTTGTCATTTTTTCTCATCAGATAATATAATTCACTCATTCTCCATCAGCCTCCTTGCCTCTTCCTGGAACTCTCGTTCCTCCATGATATCTTCGTATTCCCAGGTAGCAATTTCCTCGATGACTTTAGAATTATAGTCGCTCACTTTACAGATATATTTGCCCTCATCCTCAAATTGAAAATAATACCCATGATTCTTCACAACAACCTCTGCACCGTCGGCGATTTTGATGACATTGTTGTATAGATCAAAGAATTCATCCAGCGTAATTCCAAGGCAATCCGAAATAGCCTTGCACTTACCGAGGCCCACATTATCTACGGATACAATTCCGTTTACGATGTCGTTGGTCGTACTATAAGGAAGCCCCGCCTTTTCGGATAGAGCCTTAATTGTCATTTTCTTTTCTTTTACAAAATCTTTTAGTTTCATGGGGATATTATACCGAAATTTCGGTAGATGGTCAATAGACTGAGACTCCTAATAAAGTAAAATATAGAATTTGGGTGTATTTTGGGTGTATAAAAAGCCTCCGGCAAGCAATGCCGGAGGCTTTTAGTCTATAGTATCTAGTTTTTTATCAATTGGTATTCTTAGTAAAGCTTTGCACCTGCCGGAATGTTGTCATCGACCATGAGGAGATTGAGCATTTCTGCTCCGTCATAGTCGTTAACTGCGGAGATCAGCATGCCGTTACTTTCCATGCCCATCATCTGACGCGGTGGAAGGTTTACGATGGCGATGCATGTCTTTCCGACGAGTTCTTCAGGTGAGTAGAATTCCTTTATTCCGGAGAGGATCACGCGGCGCTCAGGCGTTCCATCATCCAATGTAAACTTGAGAAGCTTCTTGGACTTGGGAACTTCTTCACAAGCTAGAACCTTTACTGCACGGAAATCGGACTTACTAAATGTGTCGAAATCCACGTAGTCAGTGAATAGCGGTTCTATCTCCACTTTGCTGAAGTCGATGACCTTTTTCTCGGCTTCTCCACCCTCGGATTTCTTGCCCTTCTCGTCTAGCGGTTTCATCGTGGGGATTTCATTCCCAGGATATCATATGTCTACATAACTCTGCAAGGCTCTATCTTTTAAGGGTCTTGTTAAGGCACGTTTTTTACAAATCCACATTTCTCTACATAATTGGTCGTAACTCTGTCGTAAATTGGTCGTAAGTTTACGATGCAGTTTGGACACTACTTGGTTCGTCTGAGAAGTATTTACTCAGATCTTGTAGCGCAGTCTGTTTTAATTCCTTCGTCGCTTCAGCATATATATTCATAGTTGTCTCAGCATCTGCATGACCAAGTATATCTTGCATTGCCTTGATGTTTACTCCGGCCTCACACATCCTAGTCGTAAAGGTGTGTCTCAAGGTATGGTTGCTAAAGGGTGGAAGAAGGACAACATTTGTAAGATTCTTATTTTTGTCCATAACTTCGTAATTGCAATCGCGAATTATCCTCTTGATAACCTTATTCAGTGTACCCTGATTTAGGTTAAGTCCAAAACGGTTAAGGAAGATGAAGTCAGTATATCCATCAACAATCGTATTACACTTTATGCCAAGTTCTTCTTGCATCTCTTTCTCAAGAATAAACGCTTCTTTTACCTTGGCCATCATTGGAATCTGTCTTCTGCCAGCTTCAGTCTTCGGAGTATTAATTGCGTATGTGCATTTATTATGTGTCCCATCTCGTTTATCGTAATAGACCAAAGTATGATTGATGTTTATGACACCTTCGTCTAAATCTATGTCACACCATCTAAGGCCTGTTACTTCACCTACTCTCATACCCGTCCACAGCATTACCGTGATTATAGGAAGCCACCTTTTATACACATTGGATTTCTTTAGGAACCCTTCCAGCAAATCCTGCTCATCCTTTGTTAATGCCTTCTTCTTTTTTATCCCAATATTATGGGACTTCTTTAGTTCACGAAGAGCATTGTCAGAAGGATTAAAACGCATATAGTTATCTTCAACTCCCAGCTCAAGCACTTGGTGAAGTACTGTGTGAATACTGTCTATTGTGCTCGGCTTCAAATTCTGATCATCAGCAAGTCTATTATAAAAGCTCCTTATATCAGTTCGCTTTAAATTGTGAATCCTAGAGTTTCCGAAGTCCGGCATAACAAACTGCTCATACATATATTGATAATTTTGAAATGTGTTATCCTTTAGGCCTCGTTTAATCTGTTTCCAGATGTGATAAAGGTCGTTTATTGTCACATCCTTCACGTCGGAGCGCAGGCCATCGAGCACATTTCTTAATACATCATTTTCCTTCTCGCGAAGTTCTTCCAATGTTTTGGCATAGATAGAATGCCTCTTACCTCTCCTGTCACGCCACTTATATTCAAATGTTCCGTTTGCCCTTTGATATTCACCCTCTTTCAAGACTCTCTTTTTATTATCTTTTCTTCTCTCTATCGCCATAAAGAATGTCTCCTTTCCAGATAGAGAGAACTCCGATATCAGATATTATATCAAAGGAGTTCTCTCATGACTATATTTCTTGCATCAGAAGTTTAGATTGAATACGCCTTTTTTAGATATTCCTCAAACTCTTTTCTCTTAATGAGTCTCTTGTTTCCATTCCATAGCACAAAAGCGCAGCTTTCATCATCTGATAACTCTCTAATTTTGTTAATCCCGATTCCAAAATATTTCGCAGCTTCCTCCAGTGTCAGGTTGATTTTCTCCCAGACAGGAACGTCTTTAACATTCGACGCCAGAAGTTGCTCTATTGGCATCGCTGTTTTCGCTATCGTTAAATACATCTTTTTCTCCACTGTTTGTTCCTGCATTAACCTCTACCTCCTCATATATTGTTTTCATTAGTTTAAAAAGCCTTTCTGCCTCGCCCGATGTGAAAGTTACCCCTTTACTACATTTATCGTGATCAGGACTCCATTCCCTAATCTCTAGCTTTGGTTCCCTTCCGTTCCAGGCGACTAAATTCAGTTCCCCCCTCCATCCAGACTTCTTGTTGATGCTATAAATTCCGATATGCTTTACTATTTCATTCGTAAATTGCATGATTACTTTCCTTTCCGTCGTAAGAGTTCAATAAATCAATAAGTTATTTGTACGCAACCTATCTTTCCATATCATCTCGCGACTTGTATCTTTTTCGAACTCTTCCGGCGGCTTCCTGCCAAGCTGCCGTTTGCTTTTCTTCATTGATTTTTTCTTTAATTGTTTCAACAAACTCCTTGGCTTTCTCTGGGAATTTCTTAAGAGCTATGAGGTAAGGCTCGCATTTTTCTTTAAGGTCTTCATACTTTTCTTTCCACTCGGCGATTGTGTTTTCAAGTTTTACAACTGTCTTTTTGAGGCCGGAGATGGTTCTTGATTGATCTTCTATAATCCAATCCTTATTAGCCAGAAGCTCCTTTTGATCTTTTAACTGAGCCTGTGCGGCTAGTCCTGCTCCTGCAGCATCCCGGAGAAAGACGAACTCTTCTTCGGTTAGCTTGATTTTATTTCCAAGAAATGCTTTCTCTCCAATATCCTCGATAGAGTCAATGGTCTTCTTAAACTCTCCCGCCTTTTCACCGAACTCTGCTGACACTTCTAAGTTCTTATTTATTTCATTCAGCCTCTCGGTGTCTTTCTTAATCTTGAAGTCGAGAACAGATAGATGATCCGCGCTGCTTCCTCTTTCTCCTCTCTCAAAATCCTTAAAGCCTGCCTCCCTCATGTGATCAAAGAATTTATCTTGGAGTACGCTGTATGATTTTTCGAGAGCTGGCTTGCCATTCTTATTTAGAATTGGCCCACCTTTATCATCGAGTTTTGGCTCGGACTTCCACATCTTCGAGTGACTTACTTGAGTGATTACCTCTTTAACTTTTCCTCTTAGCTCGGGATCCTTGTTCCGCTTGCTCCACTTCACTTCCTTCTCTACGGTGGGTATCGCTATTACATGAAGGTGATAGTGATAGACAGGCCGACCAAGTTCAGCAGTAACCGCTTCATTTATTTCATCGGCATGCATTACTGCGGAGACAATTTTGTCTTCACCGTAGAGATTTTTTGCAAACTCGTATGCTTCGGCGAAGAATTCTTTGGCATAATCATAGCCACCTCGCTCTTCAAAATAGGTCGTGTTTACGTCTAGAAGCAGCTCGTCAAATCTGGTTGCATCTTCTTTTAGCCCTCGGGTTGATATAACTTTTTGACTAACCAGTTCATCAAATACTTCGTTATATGACTTTCCTTCAGGACTTTTATAATGAACATTTAAGTAGGACATTGAGGTGTCTACGTTAATGTTGCCGTAGTTTTCATTCTCTCTTTCGTTGTGCCGCTGAAATTTTCCGGCAGAACTTTTTGTAATTTTGCCTACTCTTGCTACCGTGTAATTCGTTCTTGCTATTGTTCTCACCGTCCTTTTGTTTCTTTCTTCTTGTCAAGATGTGGATTACCGTGCTTATAGGCCTAAACACGGTAATCCTGTTACACGACTTTCGTTGAAAGTGTGTAACCCACTATGACACTTTCAGTTCTCCGCCCTGCAAAGTGCCGTGGGCCAAAGGGTTCCCCTCTGGACACCCTAGAAATCGTCGAATTCAATGTTCGTTTCTCCATCGGCACTGCGTACCAATGGATTATTGAATTCTTGATTTCTTGCCGGCATTGACCAGAACCATTGGTCACCGACCTTGGTGCTGTCAACTCCGGCTTGCTTCTTGGCCTGCATGATTGTTCCTCGTCTAAAGCCTGCTTTAAGGAGCCTCTCCATACATTCCGAAGAAGCAATTGGCTCTCCGTCCTTCAACATCTCTTCGATCATCAGGACTGCGGCCTCCATCTTTTCTGCCGGTCGTCCAGGTTGCCCGGGAATGTTTCCGAGAAGTTCATCCGCTGTCATGGATTTCTCTTCCAAGAACTCCACTCCGTTCTCATCAACTGAGAAGACGATGGCGTTTCCTGTTGGAGCAAGATTTGCTTTCTGCTGAACCAGGATTCTTCTGTCGTCATACTCAGGATCTCTTCCAATGATGAGAGTGCTTCTTGCTGCGCCAACTACGTCGATTGTTCCCGGCGTTCTGTAGATAGCTTTCGTCTGCGAAGCTTTGTTCATGTGGTCAACGATCACGATGGCGCATTCGTTTTCTCGGGCGGTCTTGATTAGATAGTTGAACCTCGGCCTAACTTCATTAGCCTGGTTAAGAGCACAGTCACCGATATACGAGCTCAAGGGATCCAGTACAAGCATCTTTGCTCCGGTCTCCTTAATTGCTTCAGCGATTCTTTCATCAGCAAAGGTTACTGCCTTCTCGCTCTCGTCGATGAAAGTAAGATGCTTTGGGTCGCCACCTGCATTTAGAAATCTTGGGACAACAGTGTCATCGGCATCATCCTCCGTCGTTTGATAGATGACGTGCTTTGGATCAGAACTTTCGTCTTCGGTGAAGGGGAAGGGTTCGCCTTTAGTCATCAAGGCTGCTAGCTTCAGCATGAACGTGCTCTTTCCATCTCCGGGATCACCTTGGACGATTGTTACTTTTCCAATTGGGATGAACGGATACCAAAGCCATTTAACCTCCTTGGGTTCAATAGACTCTGCGCTTATTAGCTTTAACGGATAGTTTTTTTCTGCCATAATAATTTCCTCTCTTTCTTGCTTAATAGATAAGAGTTGGCTTTCATGGCACTAAAAAAGCCGACTCACATGCCAGAGTCGGTTGCACCACAAAATGGTGGTCGTTCTCTGTCATGTAAGCCGGCTAATACATCCGGTCAAAAAAAGGTACGCCAAATAGATTGGTACCTCATACATAATGGCAAGATCTTCTAAGGCCATTAATCAAATAAAACGTACATCTAAGATAAAGAAGATATACGGATAGGGCAGTGTTATATTTAGAGCTTCCTATCAAAGCTCCCGAGCCTCCTCGGTCATTATTAGGCGAAGTGTGGTTAAGGCTTCTCACAGGTGTCTAACCTCCCGGGAACCACCCCTGGGCTGCCCCTACAATGTAATCGGGACAGGAGTATCATTGTCTTCCATAGGTTTCATCGCACTTTTCAAGTCACCATCTTGCTTTATTGGGCTAACTGTGTTTATCGCTCATCAGAGAATTACTCTGGGTCATCGCGCCCCTCCCAAGCATGCTCAGGGATTTCTCCCACCCTACGAAAAAGGTCCTAATAATGGGTCTATGAAATTATATCTCTACTATATAGCCACGGGAGACAGCAAAAATTAAGGTTCACAGAAAACTTTTTCATATTTCTTTATCATTCCCTTGTTTTGTTGCGTTGCGGCAGAAGGCGAAATGCCATTTTCTGCAGCGTACTCTTTGAGCATTTTATCGTGGACATACACAGCTTGATACACATCCTTTTGTTTCGGAGTTAGAGTCTTATATGCTTCATCAAAGCGTGCATCATCACGGGCAAAAGTCTTTCCTGCGCACCTAAGATAATCTTCTCCGTGCTCTGTTGTAAGCCATGGACCCTCATCTCCAAGTTCAGATAAGGATATATGTCTTCTGGTTTCCTTGCGATTATTATTTGCCTCCTCCTTATCCAGCTCCTTAAGAATCTTTGCCCATTTTTCATCTACGTCTATAGATACGGTCTCTCCGGTTACAAATTCATAATTGACAATCATAGCTAATTCCCCTGTATTCTTTAGTGTGGCGGAACTCTGAAAGGGCAATGCCCTGGTTTACTTTTGAGATGCATAAGGGAGGGAAACTGACCCTGGAACCATCTCTGCACTTGACTTTTTCTTGAGCTCCTCTAAACGGTGTAGGGGAATTATATAATGAGAACAACCGTTTGTAAATAGGAAATTTGCGAATTCACGTTCGTGTAACAAAATAGGGCAAAAAAACGGACATTGAGTCCGTTTGTGACAGAAATTCAATATTTGTATATAGTTTTCTTGGTGTTTCTTTGGCTTCTTACTCGTGGAGTGGGTAAATCTCGTTAATCACCCCAAGGATGCCGTCGCTGGCTCGAGCCCTTATGTAGCTCGCAGGCCAGCTAACAGGCGCGCGGCCTTGGCTGGTGATTTCCAAGAGCTCAGAGGAGAGCGATTGGAGAGGATTTATCCATGCTGCGAGATAGGGTGGAGCATCTTTAAATATGCTAAAGGTGCAATTAATATCCCGATTATGTTCCCAAAAGGTGCGATTAATACCCTGACAAGGTTGCCAAAAGGTGCAATTAATATATAAATTTGCTTGCCAAAAGGTGCAATTAATTATAATATGCTATTAGGAGGTGCGGAGAATGAGAAGAAATGCAATAGCAGCTTTAGAGGCATGGCTTAACAATAAAAGACGCAAACCATTGATTTTGTGGGGTGCGAGGCAAGTAGGAAAAACATATCTTGTAAGAGATATATTTGCTGAAGAATATTTTGCTAATTCATATATTTATATTGACTTTCGTGTCGAAAATGTAATAAAGGATTATTGTTCTGCGACTGTAGATGCTGGGGATATTATCAATTTTATATCAGTTGCAAAGAACAAAAAAATAGATTCATCAACCCTGCTTATATTCGATGAGATCCAAGAATGTCCGGCAATAATAACGGCGCTTAAGTATTTTTGCCAAGACCATCGGGAAATACCGGTTATTGCCACTGGCTCAATGGTAAGAATTAAGCTTAAGCGTATGGCGAATAAACGTGGAGCTGGAAAAGAAGAACCGTTTTTATTCCCGGTGGGGAAAATAAATCAATTAACCCTATATCCAATGACCTTTGATGAGTTTCTGGTAAATTACAATCAAAGTCTGTATGAATATATAGTGTCATCATATAGAGCAAAGAAGCCTCTTGAAAGCAATTATCATGAGTTAGCAATGGATGCACTATATACATACTTGCTTATAGGAGGCATGCCGGAAGCAGTCGACACATATTTGGAAACTGGGGACTTACAAGAGTCGCGAGAGGTGCTAAAAGATTTATACGACAACTACCTTGCGGATATGGAATTGTATCAAGCTAGTCCTGAGGCCATCCTTAAATCCCGGCGGATTTTCAATAACATATATAGAGAATTAAATAAGGAGTCAAAAAACTTCAGTCCGGGAATTATCGAAAAAGGCAGTAAGGTTCGTGACTATTTGACGGCACTGGACTGGCTTACACTTGCTCATGTTGTATATAGGTCTATGCAACTAAAAGAGCATATAGTATCGCCGCTATCCGCTGACAACGACTCAGCATTCAGACTTTTTCTCTCTGATGTCGGTATGTTTGCGTATCAAAGCAATGCTACGCCCGAATCCTTTATTGAGAGAAACAGCAGAAATACGCTATCAGGTATATTTATTGAGAATTATGTAGCAACGGAGTTAACGGCAAGGGATCTTCCTTTGTTTTATTGGAAAGGTAAAAATAATTCGGAAATAGAATTTGTTATAGAATCTGAAGGAAAATTCTACCCTATTGATGCTAAGAAAACAAAGGGTTCTCTTCCATCCCTCGAGAAATACAAGCAACATAACAAACTTGACTATGCAATCAAGGTTTCTGCTAACAATTATGGTTATAGCGAGGAGAATAAAATATTAACGGTACCCTTATATGAAGTCTTTCTTATAGCGGAAGACTTAAAAAATGAAACCAGAAGATAGAAGTCCATGTAGAACGAGGCTAACGCTGGGGTTTGAGAAACACTGATCAAAGGCATCAAATGAGCAAACTGATTCCGCTCATAGCCTATTGCATTTTCATAGAAGTGCTGTATAATTCAGTAAGATAAATACAGGGGAGCTTGTGAGAAGCAGGCTGAGAGGAAGTAATCAAACTTCGACCCTCTAACCTGATGCGGATAATGCCGCCGTAGGAAGTCAACACATGGTTTTTACGGGAGGCATTCGAAAGACTGTCTCCTGTTTTTATGTCTGTAAAACTACATTCT
>Ga0256404_1008436_pt1 | contig 15486 bp, 13 predicted proteins | sample RumenRJG_01DNA_FD_185990 | JGI IMG/M metagenome (GOLD analysis project Ga0256404, IMG submission 185990) | Bovine rumen microbial communities from Lethbridge, Alberta, Canada - RJG_01 | ecosystem: Host-associated > Mammals > Digestive system > Stomach > Rumen | place: Canada: Alberta | collected...
AATTATGAGAAGCTGAACGTGAGCTTCGATCTCTGGAAGGGGGAATCGGATGCTCAGCCCTATATCGGACCCATGGTGGAGAAGATGAAGAAGGACGGCTATGCCTATGAGGATCAGGGAGCACTGATTGTCGACGTGGCAGAACCGGATGATCAGAAGGAAGTGCCGCCGTGCATGATCCTGAAGTCGGACGGGGCGTCTCTCTATACCACCACAGATCTGGCGACTATCGTGCAGAGGGTGCAGGATTACCATCCGGATGAGATCATCTATGTCGTGGACAAGCGTCAGGAGATGCATTTCATCCAGACCTTCCGCTGTGCGAGAAAATGCGGCCTTGTCAGCCCCGATCTGAAGTTTAAGTTTATCGGTTTCGGCACGATGAACGGAAAAGACGGGAAGCCGTTCAAGACCCGTGAGGGCGGTGTGATGCGTCTGGAGACGCTGATCCGGGATATCGACGATGAGATGTACAAAAAAATCGTCGACAACGAGAACCGCAGCAGTGCGAACGAAGATGCGCGTGAAACGGCCGGGACGGTCGGCCTGTCTGCGCTGAAATACGGAGATCTGTCGAACCAGGCCTCCAAGGATTATGTCTTTGATGTGGACCGCTTCACTTCCTTTGAGGGCAATACCGGTCCGTACATTCTGTATACCATTGTCAGAATCAAATCGATTCTCGGAAAGTACAGAGATCAGCAGGCGGCATCACAGCAGGCCGAATCCGACGGCGTCATTATCAGCCCGGCCGGTGATCCGGAGAAGAAACTGATGCTGCAGACGGCCAGATGGAACGAGGCACTCGAGGATGCGTGGGCAGATTATGCGCCGCACCGCATCTGCGCCTACATCTATGAGCTGGCGAACGATTTTAACAGTTTCTATCATGAGACAAAAATCCTTTCGGAGAAAGACGAGGCGAAGAAGGAATCATGGATCAGCCTGATCCGTCTGGTGAAGGATGTTCTTGAGGATGCGATTGATGTGCTCGGCTTCTCCGCTCCCGACAGGATGTGAGGATTTTTATGGGAAAGCTGGTTATTTTTGATCTGGACGGGACGCTGTCGGACAGCGGTCCCGGTATCACCAGATGTGTTCAGCATGCCTACCGCATGATGGGATACCCGGAACAGACGGAAGAGGTGCTGAGGTCTTTTATCGGGCCTCCTCTTGTCACGCAGTTCATGGCGGTATCCGGTATGACGAGAGACCAGGCATGGAAGGCCACGGAGATCTACAGGGAGCGTTATGAGCGGGACGGGAAGTTCGACAACACCGTGTATCCCGGTATCCCGGAGCTTCTGAAGGACCTGCGCGACGCCGGATTTTCCACGGCGGTCGGCACCTCCAAGCCGGGCATGTTCACGACGCAGATTATCGATCACTTCGGCCTGACGCCCCTGTTTGATACGATCAGTGCGCCCGGTCCCGATGAAACGAGATCAAATAAGCAGTTTATCATCGAACAGGCGATGGAGACGCTCGGGTATGCGGACCGGAAGAAGGATGTCATCATGGTCGGAGACCGGAAGTACGACATCGTGGGTGCGAAAAGCGCCGGTGTCACATCCGTCGGCGTGACCTATGGCTTCGGGGATCGCAGAGAGCTGGAGGAGGCGGGCGCCGACGTGATCGTGGACTCCGTCGAAGAACTCAGAGGATATCTGCTGGGACAGAGCTGATGCCTGCCGGGAACTTCTGTCCGGGGACGGGCTTCCCGACATAAGACGGACCGGACGGGAAAATAACGGCTGCTGACGGTTCAGAAGACGCTTCTGTTCCGGGATGCAGGTTATCTCAGGGTGGATGAGAAGGCGGATATGACGAAGGGACAGAAAATCAGAGACGTGCTGTTTCCGTTTGTGTATGCGATCCTGATACTGCTTGTGTCAGAAATGATCGTACTGCTGATCGCGGGACTGGCGGGAGGCTATGCCGACCCGGATGAGATTACGGCAAAGATGCGGTTCGTACCGCTTCTTTCCTCAGCCGGCTTCTATATCTGCTCACTGATCTTCATGAGAAGGATGTTCCTCTCTGATGAGGCCAGATTCGGCCGGGATCATAACGGATGGCCGTTGTGGAAGGCGGCAGCGGCAGTGATCACCTCGGCAGCGGCCGGCGATGCCGTCAGCTGTCTCATCGGGGGTTCCGGCATCAGTCAGATTTTTCAGGGCTATTCGGCTGCCTTTACTGCATCCTTTGACGGGCAGAACGTGATTCTTCTTGTCGCGGTCACCTGTGTGCTGGGACCGGTGGCGGAGGAAGTCATCTTCCGCGGCATCATCTTCCGGCGTGCGCGGGCTTATCTGGGTCCCGTCGGCGGCGCCCTTGTCTCGGCGCTGCTGTTCGGCCTCTACCACGCGAACGTGGTTCAGTTTATTTACGCGGCAGCGGCCGGTATGCTGTTCGCACTATGGTATCATGAGAGCGGTTCGCTGAAAATCTGCGCAGCGGCGCACGCCGCCATGAATCTCTGGGCGGTACTTCTCTCGAGAGGATTCGGCATCAGCTCGCTGGACCCGGCGACCTGGTCTCCGGCACTTCCCGTGGCGGAAGGCATAGTGGCGGCAGCCGGAATCTTCTGTATTCTGAGAAAGAAATAAAAAAGATAAAAAGTGCTTGCAATTTAAAAAAGCATCTACTATAATAGCACATGTTGTAACGAATTGGGCTATCGCCAAACGGTAAGGCAACGGACTCTGACTCCGTCATTTCCTGGTTCGAATCCAGGTAGCCCAGCTTTCGAAGCGGTCACATGTGTGACCGCTTTTTTCTGTATAAGTCCGTCGCATGCCAGAGGCGGACTGCACACCCGAAGGGTGCGCAAGGCCGACTGTGGCTTTGCGACGACAACAGGTATGAGCATGGAGCGATGCGAAGCATCGCGAGAATGCGAATGCCTGTAGCGACGCGAAAGCACGCAGTGCGAAGCGGCGCGTGGACTTATACAGTGCGTAGCATCACTTTATGCAGACAGCTTTTGGGCATGCGAAGCATGCACAGAAAACTGTATGCGTGATCGGCTTAATACAGTACGTGCCATCACTTCCGATTTCACTGACAGAAGGGAAGATAATTTGACAGGAAAATACAGATATGACACCAGGGTGAGGTTCAGCGAAACGGACGAAGACGGCTTTATGACACCGTTTGCGCTCCTGAACAACCTGCAGGACTGCGCCACTTTTCACGGAGAGGACAGCGGCATCGGCGTGGAGCGGAACAGAAAGGCCGGCCACGCATGGATGATCGCGGATATGCAGCTTGTCATTCCCTCATTCCCGAGATTCAATATGCATATTTCGACAGCGACATGGTCGCCGTCTTTCCGCGGACCGGTCGGACGCCGTTTCTTTGAGGTGACAGACGCTGACGGCCGGATGCTCGCGGCGGCCCGCTCCAACTGGGTCTTCATGGATCTGAAGACCGGGATGCCGGTCAATGTGACGGAGGAACAGCTCGCCTACGGCGTTCACCCGGAACTGGATATTCCGTTTGAAACGGGAAAGAGAAAAATCCTTGTCGACGGCGACTGGGAGAAGCACAGACGGATCAGAATCCGTGAGGAATATCTGGATGCGAACGGTCATATGAACAACGCGCAGTATGTGCGCCTCGCCAGGGTGTATCTGCCCGATGACGCGGTGATCGGATCGCTTCGCGTGATGTGGAAGCGGCAGGCGATGCTGCACGATATTCTGATTCCGGAAGTTATCGAAAAAGAAAGCACAACCTATGTGCGTTTTATGAGTGAACATGCGGACACGGACCCGGATCCGTATTTTATCTGTGAACTGTCCTGGCATCACAGAGCCTGACGGAGGAAAAAACATGCTCCAGCTTGGAAAAAAACAGACACTGAGAATACTGAAAGTCATGGATTTCGGCGCGTATCTGTCGGACGATCCGAAGGCGTCGAAGGACCAGCAGGTGCTTCTGCCGGCTAAGGAAGTACCGGAGAATCCGGAGATCGGGGATAAGGTTGACGTGTTTATCTACAGAGACTCCGAAGACCGTCTGATCGCGACAGTCCGCGAACCGCTTCTCACAGTGGGCGGCGGTACGGCGATTCTGAAGGTGAAGGACGTGAACCGCGTCGGCACCTTCCTCGACTGGGGACTGGAACGCGATCTGCTTCTGCCGTACCATGAACAGACGTATCAGCCCGATAAGGGCGATGAGGTTCTGGTTGCGCTGTACATCGATAAGAGCAGCAGACTCTGCGCGACAATGAAAGTATATCATGATCTGGAAACAGACTCCCCGTATTCGGCCGGCGATATCGTCAGCGGTCTCGTTTATGAGACAAGCGGGAATTTCGGCACCTTTGTCGCCGTCGATGACCGGTATTCGGCGATGTTCCCGAAAAACGAGGGACGTCAGATCTATCATCCCGGGATGCGCGCGGAATTCCGCGTCTCCAGGGTGCTTCCGGACGGCAAGCTGGAACTGGCGACGAAGGAAAAATCCTACGAGCTCATCGACAGCGACGCTTCCGCGGTCCTTGCGGAAATTGAAAAAAGAGGAGGCTCACTTCCCTTTGATGACAAGGCTTCTCCGGAACTGATCGAGAAAACCTTCCATCTCTCCAAAAACGCTTTCAAGAGAGCCGTCGGCCACCTGCTGAAGGAAAAGAAGGTGGAAAAGAAAGACGGGAAGATTGTCATCAGAAAAGGGTTGCTCCCCGCGGAGGAACGATCATGAGCTTTGTCCATCTGCATACGCATACGGAGTATTCACTTCTGGACGGTTCCAACAAAATAAAAGATTATGTGGCGAGGGTAAAGGAACTCGGAATGAATGCGGCTGCCATCACGGATCACGGTGTGATGTACGGCTGCATTCAGTTTTATAAGGAGTGTCTGGCCCAGGGCATCAAACCTGTGATCGGATGCGAAGTCTATGTGGCCCCGGGGTCCCGTTTCGATAAGAAAGCAGGCGGCAGAGAGGAGAGATACTATCACCTGATTCTCCTTGCCGAAAATGATACCGGCTATCACAATCTGATGAGAATCGTATCCCGCGGATTTGTGGAGGGATTCTACTACAAACCCCGCGTCGATCTGGAACTGCTGGAGAAATATCATGAGGGACTGATTGCGCTTTCCGCCTGTCTTGCCGGTGAGGTGGCCACCTGTCTGAAAGACGGGCAGTACGAGAAAGGAAAAGAGGCCGCGCTGCGCTATGAAAAAATCTTCGGCCGCGGCAATTTTTTCCTGGAACTTCAGGATCACGGACTGCCGGAGCAGAAGGGCGTGAACCAGCAGCTGATGAGAATGCATCAGGAAACCGGCATCGACCTGGTCTGCACGAACGACTGTCATTATACGCGGGCAGAGGATGCGGAAGCGCATGATATCCTTCTCTGCATTCAGACGGGAAAGAAGGTTTCGGATGAGGACCGGATGCGCTACGAGGGCGGCCAGTTCTATGTAAAATCGGAAGAGGAGATGCGGGCACTCTTCCCCTACGCGCCGGAAGCACTTGAGAATACGCAGAAGATCGCGGACCGCTGTCATGTGGAGATCCGTTTCCACGAGCTGAAGCTCCCGCATTATCAGGTACCGGAGGGATATACCTCATGGACCTACCTGAAACATCTCTGCCGGGAGGGCATGGAAAAACTGTACGGTTTCGATCCCGGTGATCCGGCACCTGTTCCGGAGGAGCATCCGGCGCCGGGTACCGCGGCAGAGGATGTGGCGGCAGCCGCAGCGGATGCCTCCGGCGTGAAGGATGACACCTGCTTTACAGAGGAGCAGAACAGGCTCCGCCGGCGTCTTTGCTACGAGCTGGAAACCATCAACCACATGGGCTATGTGGATTATTTCCTGATTGTATGGGACTACGTGCATTTTGCAAAAGAGGCGGGGATTCCCGTCGGCCCCGGAAGGGGCAGTGCCGCGGGTTCCATCGTATCCTACACCATGGGCATCACGGAGCTCGATCCGATCAGATACGATCTTCTGTTTGAGCGGTTTCTGAATCCTGAACGTGTGTCCATGCCGGATATCGACGTGGATTTCGGCTTTGAGCGCAGGCAGGAAGTTATCGATTATGTCGTGAGAAAATACGGAAAAGACTGCGTCGTTCAGATCGTGACTTTCGGAACGATGGCGGCGAAGAACTCCATCCGTGACGTCGGAAGGGCACTGGATCTGCCGTATTCTCTCTGCAACGAGATCTCCAAGATGATTCCGAATGAGCTGAACATGACGATCAGCCGCGGACTGGAGATGAATCACGAGCTGAAGGAACGCTATGATTCCGACCGGCAGGTTCATTATCTGATCGACATGGCCATGAAGCTGGAGGGCCTTCCGCGCCATACGTCCATGCACGCGGCGGGCGTTGTCATTTCTTCAAAGCCGGTCGATGAATTTGTTCCGCTGCAGACGGCAGCAGACGGCACGGTGACCACGCAGTACAACATGACAGAGCTCGAGGAACTGGGACTTCTGAAGATGGATTTTCTCGGCCTGCGCACGCTGACTGTGATCCAGAATGCCTCGGCGATGGCCGAGCGGCGGACCGGAAAGAAAATCGATCTGTCGAAGATCGATTACAACGATCCGAAGGTCATGGGTATGATCGGAGAAGGACGCTGCGAGGGCGTGTTCCAGCTCGAGTCCGCCGGGATGAAGAGCTTCATGAAAGAACTGAAGCCGCAGTCTCTGGAAGATATCGTCGCCGGCGTGGCACTCTACCGTCCGGGTCCGATGGATTTTATTCCGGACTACATCAAGGGAAAAAATCACCCGGATCAGGTGAGATACGAGTGCGAGCAGGAAAAGCCGATTCTGGAGTCGACGTACGGCTGCATCGTATATCAGGAGCAGGTCATGCAGATCGTGCGTTCTCTCGCCGGGTATTCCTACGGAAGCGCCGATATTCTGCGCCGTGCCATGTCCAAGAAGAAAATGCACGTCATGGAGGAGGAACGGCACAACTTCGTCTACGGCAGCAGCGAGCGGAATATTCCGGGGTGCGTCAGAAACGGCATTGATGAGCAGACGGCCAACAGAATCTATGATGAAATGATCGATTTTGCGAGGTATGCATTCAATAAATCCCATGCCGCATGCTATGCGGTTGTCTCATTTCAGACGGCCTGGCTGAAGTACTACTATCCGGTGGAATTCATGGCCGCGCTCATGACGTCGGTCATCGACAACCCGGGCAAATGCGCGGAATATATGATGGTCAGCCGCCAGATGGGCATCGAGATCCTGCCTCCGGATATCAATAAGGGGCAGAGCGATTTTTCCGTAGAGAACGGAAAAATCCGCTATGCGATGACGGCCGTGAAGGGCGTCGGCAGACCGGTCATGGATGAGATTATCCTGGAACGCGATGCGAGAGGTCCCTTCCGAGACATTCAGGATCTGTGTTCGAGAATGGCCGGAAGCAGCATCAACAAGCGCATGATGGAAAACCTGATCAGGGCCGGAGCACTTGACAGCCTCGGAGGAACCAGAAAACAGTACATGCAGGTGTACAGCCTGATCATGGATCAGGAGAACAAAAGCCGCAAAGATAATATCGCGGGTCAGATGTCACTCTTTGATCTGATGCCGGAAGAGGAAAGGAAGGATTTTTCCGTGAAGCTTCCCGATGTCGGAGAGTTTCCGGAACAGGAAAAGCTTGCCATGGAAAAAGATGTCCTCGGCATCTATATCAGCGGCCATCCGCTGAAGGAATCTGAGGAGAAGTGGAAGAAACACATCACGGCGAAGTCCACCGATTTTGCTCAGGACGAGGAGACCGGGGAGGTCGCCGTCAGAGATCAGGCACGTGTGACGGTCGGCGGCATGGTGACAGACAGAAATATCAAGTACACGAAGAACAACCAGACGATGGAATTCATCACGCTGGAAGATCTCGTGGGAACGCTGGAAGTCATCGTCTTTCCGAAGAGCTATGAGCAGTACGGCCCTGTGCTGACAGATGATGCCCGCGTGTTTATTTCAGGAAGAGTTTCCGTGGAAGAGGACAGGCCGGCCAAACTGATTCTGGAAAAGGCCGTGCCGTTTTCGGCCGTGCCCAGGGACGTATGGATTCAGTTCCCCGACAGGCAGACGCGTGACCGGGAAATTTCCGGCCTGATGACGCTGCTCCGGGATCATCCGGGCAATGACACGATCCTTGTTTTTTCGAAGAAGGAACACGCCATCGAGACACTCCCTGTGAAGGCCGACACACAGTCGGAGACCGGGATTTTTCAGATGCTGAAGGATCGATACGGCGAGGCAAACGTCAGGGCCGTGGAAAAAACTTCGCGTGGCCTGTAGGCAGAAAAAATCTGTCTTTTATTCCTGATATGGAATCAGTATAATATTCCTGATTGCAAATTCTGTCATCCGCGAGGACCGGCAGATCCTTGAGTGAGCGAACTGTAACGCGTCGCTTTCTGTCGTGGCAGTTAACTATTGACATTAAGAATCGAGCGGCTTTAATATTATGACTGGCCGTTGAAACCAAATCAGATGCAGAATTAACTGAATCATTTCACTGGAGGCAGATCATGGCTGATGAAAAAAAGGTAAAAACGATTGGAATTCTGACCAGCGGAGGCGATGCCCCCGGAATGAATGCAGCAGTACGTGCGGCGACCCGGCGTGCCATCTATAAAGGCATGACGGTGAAGGGCATCCTGAAGGGATATGACGGACTGATCAATGATGAAATCGTTGATCTGGATGCGAAGGCCGTTTCAGATATTATCGGACGTGGCGGCACGATTCTGTATTCCGCCCGCTGTGCTGAGATGCGCACGGATGAAGGTATCCAGAAGGCAGTAGCGACGTGCAGGAGACACGGCATCGACGGACTTGTTGTCATCGGCGGTGACGGTTCCTTTGCCGGTGCGCAGAAACTGGCGAACGCCGGAGTCAACGCGATCGGTATCCCGGGCACCATCGATCTGGATATTGCCTGCACGGATTACACGATCGGTTTCGATACCGCGGTGAATACAGCCATGGAGGCAATTGATAAAATCCGCGATACCTCTACCTCTCATGAGAGAGTCAGCATCGTAGAAGTTATGGGACGAAATGCCGGATATATCGCGCTGTGGTGCGGCATCGCTTCCGGTGCAGAGGATGTACTGCTGCCTGAGAAATACGATTTCGATGAGCAGCAGATCATCAATCATATTATCGAGACCCGCAAGAAGGGCAAGAAGCATCATATCATCATCAACGCTGAGGGCATCGGCCATTCTCAGGCCATGGCAAAGAGAATTGAGGCTGCGACCGGCATCGGTACCAGAGCAACAATCCTCGGCCACATGCAGCGCGGCGGCGCGCCGTCCTGCAAGGACCGCATGTACGCGACAATCATGGGTGCCTATGCCGTAGACCTGCTGGATCAGGGCAAGAACAAACGTGTCGTGGCGCACAGAGGAGGACAGTTCGTTGATTTTGATATCAATGAGGCACTTGCCATGACGAAGACGCTGTCCGAGTACGAGGTTGAACTGGCGAAGACCCTGTCCTACAACTATGTTCTGAAATGATGATTACAAGTACATCAAATCCGCAGGTAAGGCGGATTGTGAAACTGAATACGAGCGCCCGTGCAAGGCGCTCGGAAGGCTGTTTCGCGGCGGAGGGCGTCAAACTGTTCTGTGAGACGCCGGTATCACTCCGCCGCGAAATTTATGTCTCGCATTCTTTTCTGGAGGATGAGGCTCATGTGCGTCTGCTTCGTGAACACGACGCGGAAGCAGTGGAGGTGGACGACGCTGTTTTCCGGAAAATGTGTGATACGCAGACGCCGCAGGGCATTCTGACGGTGGCGCAGATTCCTTCCTGCAGAAGAGAGGATCTGCTCGGGAACGGCAGGAATCCGCTGGTGATGGTACTGGAGGATCTGCAGGATCCCGGCAACGTGGGCACGGTGATCAGGACAGCGGAAGGTGCCGGCGTGACGGGGGTGTTTATGAGCGGCAGAACAGCGGACTGTTTTCAGCCCAAGGTGATCCGTTCGACGATGGGTTCAATCTTCCGTGTTCCGGTGCGCAGAGAGGAATCTGTGACAGAGCTCGCAGAATGGCTTAAGTCCCGCGGCATCCGCACCTTCGCCGCACATCTGAACGGCAGGCGTTCTTATACGGAAGAGGATTATACAGAAGGAACGGCTTTCCTCATCGGCAATGAGGGAAACGGGCTTTCCGCCGAACTGACAGAGAAGGCGGATACGCTGATCCGCATCCCGATGGAGGGACAGGTGGAATCGCTGAATGCAGCGGTGGCGTCGGCCCTTCTGATGTACGAAGCACACAGGCAGAGAAGCCGCTGATGTTGTTATGTAATAATTTGAATTTATGGGAATCCGGTATCCGTGATGCCGGATTTCCTTTTTTTATGATGAACAGGTGGGGAAAGACCTTCTGAATCTGCGGCCGGTCCCCGGGTAAAGTGGGAGGTGTTGACAGCCGGAGAGGTTCATGCTATAATTCATCCCGTAACATAACGTAACACTTTTGTAATTTTTATAACAGATTTATAATAATTACAGACGGTTACTCCATTCAGGGAGGATTTTTTATGAAGAGACTGAAACCTGTTACTGCAGCAGCGACGGCGCTGCTGCTGACAATCGCATCGGCGTCCCCGATCTATGCGGATACCGCTGCGGCGACGGACACGGAGACCGCGGAGGTCAATGCCGTATCCGGTGCGTTTTCGGGTTATGCGGTGACTGATGTAGATACATACTGCAATGTGCGTTCTGATGCTTCAACCGATGCGGAAATCGTCGGCGTTTTCTATCCCGGCTGCGTAGCTGAGGTGGAAGGCGAAAAGGACGGATGGACACTGATCGGTTCCGGCAGCGTGGAGGGCTACATCCGTTCTGATCTTCTGGTGACGGGATCGGATGTGGACAGCCTTCTGGGTCAGAATAATTTCACTTCCTACGCGCAGGTCACGGCGCCGGTACTGAATGTACGCAGCGGCGCGGGACTGGATCAGACGATCATCGGTGCGTACGGCCAGGGTCAGGATATCGAGATTCTCGGCAGTGAGAACGGATGGTACAAGGTAAATTATGAAGGCGTGACCGGCTATGTTTCATCTGACTGGGTGAAGGCCGGCGACGGAGTCCATACAGCCATGACAAATGATGAGTATAATGCATGGCTGAACGGAGGAAGCGGTACGGATACGGCTTCGTCCGCGGACAGCACGGACGGTGCTGAGTCACAGCAGGCAGATACGGCACAGCAGACAGATGCGGCGCAGCAGGCGGCAGATACTTCTGCAGCGGACAGCACGGCGCAGACCGCGGTTTCCGCAGACAGCAGCGACCTTAACCTTCTGGCGGCACTGATCTACTGCGAGGCAGGCAATCAGGTATATGACGGAAAGGTAGCCGTGGGCGCGGTCGTGATGAACCGTGTGAACAGCGCTTCCTATCCGGGCAGTATTCATGACGTTATCTATCAGTCCGGTCAGTTTACACCGGCTTCCTCAGGTGCACTGGCCAGGGCGCTTTCCTCAGGTGTTCCGGATTCCTGTTATCAGGCAGCGCAGGATGCGCTGAACGGCGTGGATCCGACCGGCGGACTGCTTCATTTCCATGCGGGATCCGGCAGCGGACTGACTATTGACGGTCAGACATTCTATTGATAAAATAAAACCTGCTTAGAATTTTATGAGCTCCTGGCATCAGCCGGGAGCTTTGCTTTATCGTACTGTATTAAGCCGTCGGGCTTAATACTAGATGTTTTTTATAAACGTGGGAGGCATGACCGATGAACCTGAAAGGACGCAGTTTTCTGACACTGAAGGATTACACTGAATCGGAGATCATCTATCTCCTTGACCTTGCGGAAAAACTGAAGGAAAAGAAGAAACGCGGTATTCTCGTGGATTCACTCCGCGGAAAGAATGTGGCGCTGATTTTTGAAAAAACAAGTACCAGAACCCGCTGCTCTTTTGAGGTGGCAGCTCATGACCTCGGTATGGGAACGACCTATCTGGACCCGAAAGGATCCCAGATCGGAAAGAAGGAGAGCATCAAGGATACGGCGAGGGTGCTCGGAAGCATGTTCGAGGGGATCGAGTACAGGGGCTTCGGTCAGGAAATCGTAGAGGAACTGGCAAAGTATGCCGGTGTGCCGGTCTGGAACGGACTGACAAATGAATATCATCCGACGCAGATGCTGGCCGATATGCTGACGATCCGCGAGCACTTCGGTAAACTGAAGGGGCTGAAGCTTGCTTATTTCGGCGATGCCCGCTACAACATGGGCAATTCCTATATGGTTGCCTGCTCAAAGCTCGGACTCCATTTCGTAGCCTGTGCACCGGAAAAGTATTTCCCGAATGCGAAGCTTGTCGGCGAATGTGAGAAGTTCTGTGAAAAGAGCGGCGGAACCATCACACTGACGGAAAATGCCGAAGTGGGCGTCCGCGACGCAGATGTGGTCTGCACGGATGTATGGGTGTCGATGGGAGAGCCTGACAGCGTATGGGAGGAGAGAATTCACGATCTCTCTCCGTATAAGGTGACCTCTGATGTCATGAACAATGCGGGCAGCAAGGCGATTTTTCTTCACTGTCTGCCTTCTTTCCATGACCTCGGCACGGAGATCGGCAAACAGATCCATGAGAAATACGGCCTGAATGACATGGAAGTGACGGACGAGGTATTCGAGTCTCCGCAGTCGCTTGTTTTTCAGGAAGCAGAGAACCGGATGCATACGATCAAGGCCGTGATGGCGGCAACGCTCGGCGCTGACCGGGCCATCATGAGTGAAAGCATGGGAACAGACAGATGAGCTCCGAAGAAGATATCAGGCAGTACCTCCGGGATGACGGATGGACGGTTTATCACGCGGCGGAAATGGATTCGACGAATGAGTGGGTGAAGCGTCTGGCCGCAGAGAATGCCCCCGATCTGACGGTATGTCTGGCTGATGAACAGACGGCGGGAAAGGGAAGACTCGGTCGCGTCTGGCGGTCGCCCGCCGGTACGTCTGTGTCCATGAGCGTGCTGCTGAGGCCCGAGGTGCCGCCGGAGAGACTGTCCATGCTGACACTGGTGATGGGCATGGCGGCAGCGGATGGTATAAGAGAAATTTCCGGTATTCAGGCGGGCATCAAGTGGCCGAACGATGTCGTGTCGGACGGAAGGAAGCTGTGCGGCATACTGACGGAAGCCGGTCCCGATGTCTCCTATATCGTGATCGGTATCGGAATCAATGTGAATATGGAGAGCTTTCCGGATGAACTGAGGGACAAGGCGGCCTCTCTTTATATGTGCACGGGCAGGAAGTATTCCCGGGTGCAGACGGCGGCGGCCGTGCTCAACGCCTTTCTCGGCTATTACAGGATGTTCTGCCGGACCTTTGATATGTCCGGGCTGAAAGAGGATTACCAGAGACTGCTGGTGAATGTGAATCAGCCGGTCAGGGTGCTGGATCCGAAAGAGCCGTTCAACGGGACGGCGAGAGGCATAGACAACCTCGGTGACCTGATCGTGGAGAAAGAAAACGGGGAAACGGTACACGTATATTCCGGTGAAGTTTCCGTAAGGGGAATTTACGGATACGTATAAGGTATCGACTGTTTCAGGCCGTTAAAGCGGTTCTTTTTTTCAGGAAAAAGGCAGAACGGACCGGTATCCGGTGACAGTAACGACAGGAGCGGACAGTTTATGGCATCAACAGTGCTCTGCGGAGCAAACAGTTATGACAGGAAATATTATTTCAACGAGGAAGAGTTTTCCATCCTTCCGGATCACATCAAGAAAGAACTGCAGATTCTCTGCGTCACTTTCACGGAGAACTGCGGCGGCATCATGACGCTTGAATATGACGAGAAGGGCAGTCTGGAGATCCGGACCGAGGCCGAAGAAGCAGACGCCATGTATGACGATATCAATGCGGGCATGCAGGTCGAAAAAATCCGACGGGACAAGAAGGATCTGTTCGAGGCACTGGAAATGTTCTACCGGGTGTTCATGGGAGGCGCGCATTGAAACCGCTCAGGATCGGAAATACCGTCATAGATAACCCGGTGATACTCGGACCAATGGCAGGCGTGACAGACCTGCCATTTCGCATTTTATGCAGAGAACAGGGTGCGGGTCTCGTCTATACGGAAATGGTGAGCGCAAAGGCGATTCTGTACCACAACCGGAATACGGAAGAACTGATGCGGATCGATGAAAGGGAGCACCCTGTCTCCCTGCAGCTCTTCGGAAATAACCCGGAGGATGTCTCAGAGGCGGCAGCCATGATCGAGGACCGCCCTTTTGATATTCTGGATTTCAACATGGGCTGTCCCGTCCCCAAAGTCGTGAACAACGGGGAGGGCTCTGCCCTCATGAAAGACCCGGAGCTCGCCGGCAGCATCATTGCCGCCGTTGTGAAAAAAATCCACAAGCCGGTCACGGTCAAAATCAGAATCGGTTTTGACAAAGAACACGAGAATGCGGTTGAGGTGGCAAAAATCCTGGAAGCTGCCGGCGCATCAGCGATTGCCGTACACGGGCGAACCAGATCGCAGTATTATGCCGGCAGGGCGGACTGGGAGATGATCCGCAGAGTCAGAGAAGCTGTCACCATACCGGTCATCGGCAACGGGGATGTCACTTCTCCTGCGTCGGCCAGGGCCATGCTGGATGAGACCGGCGTCGACGGCATCATGATCGCAAGAGCCGCGGAGGGCAATCCGTGGATCTTTTCCGCAGTGACCGGATATCTCAGCACGGGAGAGATTCCGCCGGGACCGACCGGACAGGAGATCTACGATACCATCATGCGTCAGATGGATATGATGATCAGACTGAAGGGTGAGAGAACAGGCATCAGGGAAATGAGGAAGCATATTTCGTGGTACACAACAGGGTTTCCGAATTCCGCTGCACTGAGGAGACAGATCAATGCGACAGAGGATCCGGAAGAAATTACCGGACTGCTTCGCAGGACACTTCTGACGACTTCATCGATTTAAAGCGATAACAAAAATAAAAAAAATGAAAAAAGTTGTTGACATCGAATGGACGGAGTCGTATTATGAGGAAGCTGTCGCGAGAGACAGCAGGGCAACACAGAAGAAACACAGAAATAACGTAAACGAACATTGACAACTGAACAGTAAAACACATCCTCGAAAATTCAAATAAATTTCAATTTTCGAACGGAGACTCGGATGGATTTCGAAAGTGTGAAAACATTTGAGAAGAGATCCGACGAATCCTTAAAACACAGTAATCTTAGGATGAATCAGCTAAGTGTTGATTCTGACTTGAGATCAATCTTACTTATGAGAGTTTGATCCTGGCTCAGGATGAACGCTGGCGGCGTGCTTAACACATGCAAGTCGAACGAGGTTCATATGGACAATTACTTCGGTAAGAGGAAATATGAACCGAGTGGCGGACGGGTGAGTAACGCGTGGGGAACCTGCCTTATACCGGGGGATAACAGTTAGAAATGACTGCTAATACCGCATAAGCGCACAC
>Ga0256404_1008438_pt1 | contig 15475 bp, 12 predicted proteins | sample RumenRJG_01DNA_FD_185990 | JGI IMG/M metagenome (GOLD analysis project Ga0256404, IMG submission 185990) | Bovine rumen microbial communities from Lethbridge, Alberta, Canada - RJG_01 | ecosystem: Host-associated > Mammals > Digestive system > Stomach > Rumen | place: Canada: Alberta | collected...
AGAGCTGGATTTGTCATTGATGGATTTTATGAAGAATGTTTTAAAACCAACAAAGAAATTCCTATGGTAATGATAGTAAGGCTTAAGAAGGTAAAACGTGATAGCTTAAAATAAATTCAAGTTTGTAGGTATTCTAACCTAACTTTCCCTTATTTTCCACACTTTCCGAGCATATCACATCGAAATTATATCCGTTTTCCCTTGTTTTTTCCCTTATGAATATCCTATGAGGGAAACAAGGGAAATTTTATTTGCTGGTAGTTACTTTAATCATTGCCTGCCACTTTGTCAAGAAGTCGTGCTGACGAACGCTTTGCCTCTCTGTTGGAGTGGGCATATACATTCATTGTGGTACTCACATCGGAATGTCCGAGAAGTTCCTGCACATCCTTTGGTGACGCACCGTTTGTTATGAGATTCGTGGTATAGGAATGTCTTAAACAGTGAAAATGAAATCCGTCAAGCCCGTCAACCTTTTTTGCGGCACTCCGGCACATTGAGGCAACCTGTTCCGAAGAAGTATAGGCTCCGTCAAGTTTGGTGCATACAAGGTCGATTTCATGATAATCTTCAGGGACATCTTCTGAACGGGGCATTGCATACAGCTCATAATGAGTACGGTTTTTCTCAACCACTTCCTTGTAGTAATTCTTATATCCGAGTTCTCCGTATTTCATTCTGTTTTTAAGCTGTTCCTTTCTTGCCTTTTTCAGAATATCAGTAAGGGTATCTCCAAAATCAACTGTCCGTATCTTCTTCCGTTTGGTAGTTCCGAGTTCCACTTTCTTTCGTGCCGAATTGCGTCTGACACTTCGCCTTACAGTCAGATACTGTTCGTCAAGATTGATGTCATTCCATGTAAGGGCGCACGCCTCGCCGATACGAAGTCCCGCATAGTATGCGACCTGTATCGGAAGTACGGCTGGGTTTTCTTTCCTCTCCAAGAAACTGACCAGAGATAAAAACTGCTCGTGTGTGATTGCGGATATCTTTTCTTCTTCATCATCTCCCGTAGCAAATATGTCAACGTCTTCCGCTTTATTATGCATCACAACATACTGCATGGGATTAAATGTGATAAGTGTTTTTGGAAATACCGCAAACTTGAAACTCCTGTTGAGGACTGCCGAGAACGAACGGACATAATCCTTTGAGAATCCCCTGTATTCTGTTCCGTCGGGAGCTTTTCCGCCAAATATGAGCAGATCCATATACTGCTGAAGATGTTCGGCAGTCACTGTCTTTAACTTTCTGTCAGCAATCGGGTGTTCCTTGATTTTTCTGATTGCATGAAGATAAGTATCGACTGTACCATTGGAGAGTGTGCCGACCTTCAAATCTTCCTCTGCCCACATATCAAGCAGGTCTCCGAGTGTAATGGAATTCGTCTTTGCCACGAACTGTTTTTCCTCAAAATCCTTGATTGCCTCCCGAAGTAACTTCTCCGTTTCCGCCTTGCTCTCCGTACCGACACATTCCTTCTGGATACGGTTGCCGCTTGCATCCTCCACATAGTAGCGGTAGTACCACTTCTTTCCTTTCTTTCTTACTGATCCTTTTGCCATAGATAAGTCTCCTTCCATATTGTATTGTTGTATTTGACAATCGGAATCGTAAGATATGCTCTATTTGCGTGTAGGTATATCACGACTCCGGTTGTTATTATCTTTTTATTCGTCCTTTCTTCCTTTGAACCATCCGAGATAAGAGTTCATCGCTCCTCTGACTGCATCCGGTTCGGAATCATATCGCTTAAGCATATCAGCAGTGTTATTAAGCTCATTTATCATGGAGGTAACACCCTGTATATATGCCATTCTGTTGAAATCATCATTTGTAAGATTTTCATCCGGTTTAATTCCATTGATGGCTCCAACGATATCTGAATTGTCGGAACCTGCTGAATAATTCTTAATCACTCGTGCAAAGTTTCCCATGAAATCATTATACTCTTTTAAAAAGAGCAGAAGTATGTTTTTGCAAAACTCTTCATCCTTCTTTTCCATATCCTTCGGAAAGTTTCTGAGAATGACACCGACCATGTCGTTGATCTGTAATTCCTGCGTATCGGAATTCTGGGTGTGCATTTCATCCGTTTCACCTTTCAGCCAGTCCACTGATACATCAAGTGCTTTGGATAATCCTTCGAGTATATAGAACTTAGTATTGTCGCTTGCTCCCTTTTCATATCGGAGAACGGTAGAGGTATCAACTCCGAGCTTCTCTGCTATGTACTTCTGTGACAGTTTTAATTCTTTTCTTCTCTGCAAGGCTCTCTTACCGATAGTCTTGCGAAGCTCCTTCTCATTCATAAGGTATCCACTCCTTTAATAAAGTTGTCATCTCTGAACTGTTCTTATTATAGCATCTGACAACTTATATTGCAATACGCAAATTAATATAAATTAATATGATTGCAAAATACTTGACAATATAAAAAGAGATGATATAATGCAATTATCAATATTGCAAAATGCAATTTCAAGAAAGGAGGAAGAGTTTATGGCGGAAACAAAAATCAGCATGTCGATTGATGAAGCTTCGGCATATACAGGTATCGGAAGAAATACCATGCGCCAGCTCATAGAGTGGCACAAGCTTCCTGTCCTTCGTATCGGGCGAAAGATTGTAGTCCGCAGGGATGCACTGGAAAGATTTGTTGCATTAAATGAAGGTAGGAATCTCAGAAACCGTTCTGAAGTCAGAACGATAGAATGAAAAAAGGAGTGACTTTTTATAGCCACTCCCTTTGGTAATCAGACCGAAGTCGTGATATACCTACACGCAAATAGATTGTATCACAGGCACATCTGATTATCAATATTTTCTTTCTTATCTGTTTATCCCGAATGTAAATGATCGTAAAGCGTTATTAAGGAAACCTGCTTTTCTTATGCGTATTAAAGTCGGCTCAAAAACAGATGAAAAGAAAATATTTTTTGTATCTGATAATTTTTTTAATAATGAAAGGCAGGTAATAAGTATGGCGAGTAAGAGAACAATAGATGAACGCATACAGGAAAAAGATAACATGATGCAGCAGCTTCTCACAAAGGCAAAACAATACGAGGCACAGATCAGGCAGTTGGAAAAGCGAAAAAAGGAAGAAGAACGCAAAGCAAGAACACACAGACTTATAACAATAGGTGGAGCTGTCAGTGCAGTGCTTGGAAGGGACTTTGTTGAGGGTGATGATATGCGTCTTATGAACTTTCTGAAACAGCAGGAACGAAATGGTAATTACTTCAGCAAGGCTATGAACAACGGAGCGCCGGATACGGCGAAAAATGATAAAGAGCCTGATGCTGAAGAAGGAAAAAGCACTTATGAAAATGCAGATACTGATGAAGCGGATGAGGATACTGAGGGTGATACATGAGATGCGTGGGAGTGACTTTATCATTCCCTTCACATCAGGAAGGGCGCACTTATATATGGGCGGAGCCCATATAATACCACTCCGCTTCGCTCGTTAGTGCGCTCTTACGCAGAGGGCGGTCTTATGCAGACAGCACAAAAGGGCTTTGCCCTCTTGACACCCACCCGAAGTAAATAAGCGGAAGAAAAATATACCAAAGACTACGTCGGCTTTGGCTATATATTTCTTCCACTCATTCACTTCTATGCTCAACGGACTTTGTCCACGCCGCAGGTGGCTTCCTACCAAGTTTCACTTGGAGGGAGTTAAGACTGCTGCCTTAACAATCCGCATAGTATCCCAATATGTATAACCAAGCGAGGTGATGATAATGGCTATCTACCACTGCTCCATAAAGCTGATCGGACGGTCAGGCGGAAGGTCAGCGGTTGCATCTGCCGCATATCGTTCAGGAGAAAAACTGCTGAATGAGGAAACAGGAATCTTACATGATTTCACCCGAAAAAGTGGAGTTGTGATGTCTGAGATTCTTCTTCCGGTAAATGCTCCCGACAGATTCCATGACCGTCAGACTTTATGGAATGAAGTACAAAAAGTTGAAAAGCGTTCTGATGCACAGCTTGCAAGGGAAGTAGAGGTTGCCCTGCCGAACGAGCTTACAAATGCGCAGCAGATAGAATGTGTCCGCAGCTATATCAAAGATAATTTCACATCAAAAGGAATGATTGCAGACTGGGCTTTACATGATAAAGGAGACGGTAACCCGCATGCACATATCATGTTATCCGTGAGGGGGATTGATGAAAATGAGAAATGGACTTCCAAGCAGAAATCCGTTTTTGCAAATGCAAGAGACGATAAAGGACGACCTGTATATGATCCGTCACTCCCATCATATGATCTGAAGGACAAAGAGAACACTTCTCAGTACCGCATCCCTGTTCTTGATGAAAATGGAAATCAGAAGACAAGAGAACGTAAAGGGAAAGGAACGGAATATCTTTGGGAAAGGATATCCATTCCTGCTAATGACTGGAATGACCATTCCAAAGCAGAGGAATGGAGAAAGTCATGGGCGGAGCATTGTAACCATTATCTTGTACCTGACAAACAGATAGATCACCGTTCTTACGAGAGGCAGGGGCTTGATATAGAGCCGACCATTCATGAGGGTGTAATAGCAAGACAGATGGAACATCGTGGGGATATCTCTGCCAGATGTGGAATTAACAGAGAGATAAAACAACGCAATCTACTCCGTCAGAAATTAAAACAGACTTTTGCGGAAATCACATCATTTATAGTAAGGAAAGCGAGGGGCGCACGATGTCCGGTGGACATCGGTATGCGCCGACCGAAACGGAGTGAAGACATTTATGCAAGATATACAGACGTTGACAGACATTTTGGAAATGCTGAAAAAGCAGGAAGAGATGGTGGAGACATTGGAAAAACAGCAGGACGAAATCGAATCACTGATGAGACAGATTTCTCAGATGAAGGAAGAACTGGACGAATCCATGAACTTGAACGAGAGCTTAGCGGCAGAAAACCGTCAGTTGTCAAAGCTTTTGACATCATCAAAGTCACAGATTCAAAGATTGCAGACACAGATAGACAGCTTGAAGAGCTTGCAAGAAAGATAAACAGGAAGGAGCGTGATAACGATGAACGGTTACGGAAACTCAAAGAACGACGAAGAGCTTATTCTGATGATGGAACAGATGCAGGACGAACTGGAAGATATGAGAGCCGAACTGATACAAAAGAACGAGATGATAGCGGACTTGCAGAGGCGGCTTCAGACATCAGTACCTTCCTCAGCAGTATTAATCTTAAAGAACAAGATTCAAGAACAGTCAGACGAGATAGTGAACTTGAACGGGACAATCAGCTCACAGAACGAATGGATCGGGAAAATGAGCGAGAGCGACTTGATCGTGAAAGACAACGAGAGGCTGAAAGAAGAAAACAGAGAGCTCACAAAGCAAAAGGAATTGAGCGTTAAAAATGCTGAAAGACGGATAGCTTCTGTCAAAAATGAATATGCAGATGCGATACAAAGTGCAAATGAACGGGAACAGTCAGCAAAGGAGAAAAAGGATTACTACAATAATCTCATATACGGCGAGAACAAAAAGATTAATCAGTTAGCCGAAAAAAAGATATCCAATAAGATATCAGCGCTTAACAAATCTTATAAGCATTCGGCAGATGCAAATAAAGCTTTCTGGGGTATGATGGCGTGTTATTCCGTCATATCAACTTTACTGCTTGCACTTAAAGACAAACCATTTGTAGGTGACTTTATGGATTTTCTTTTGTGGATAGAAAATGGTATCACGGAATATGTAAATGGTTTTTCCGGTGGCACAGGTAATGTGATAACGATACTCATAGGAACAGTCTTCTGTTTGGGATTGATGGTTGTTACATTTTATCTGTACATAAGATTTATCAGAGAAAATGAAGTTGACATATGTGATGGTATTACGTCTTTTTATTTGTATCTTTCACTTGCTATAATCATGTTTTCGGGAGAAATAATCAAAGAATTCACTAATATCAATCTGATTGGGTTGTATATTATACTCTTAGTAATGTATTTTCTTGTAAGACCGGTCATTCAGATGAAAGACAAAGAGGAAAGAAATAATCTTGTTGTAAATGTTGTGGCAGCAGTTCTCATTGTTGCAATAATAATGTTGGGACTTCGGAGTTGTTCCAAAGAGCTTGCAAATCTAAGATAATAAATTTATAAGAGGAATATGAAAGCGAGCTTGTCCGCTTGACCCTTGGAGGCAAATTATGTATGTGTCAACACATAGTTGGCACATATACGAGAATTGAGATGAAAATTCCTTGTTATAACAACCGGATTTTGATATAATAAAACATATTTATTCAGGACGGCGGTTCTGAAGCAAAGTATAAAATGGGGTTAAGGCGAAAGCCTAAAATGCCGATACCATATATGTTGAGGCATGATAGAAAAAGGTAGGAACATGTAATGTAAAGGATTGATATTTTTATGATAAATAACTTGACATTCAGTATAGAAAGCATATACTCAAGACAAGACAAGACAAGACAAGACAAGACAAGACAAGACAAGACAAGACAAGACAAGGGCTTAGTTTGCCCTTTTTTAAGTTCAGTTAATAATAAGGCACCCGACAAATCCTACGGATAACTTCGTGGGAGTTGCCGGGTGTCTTTTTATTATAAAAGTATTGATTTTTCATTTCTGGTAATTAGCAGACCGGAATGAATGATGCAAACTAAAAATATTATAGACGAGGAGAGTGATGCAAGTATGAATCAAAAAAAGAAACTAAGTAGAAAGGTGATAAGCTATGTACTGACACTTGTGATGGTGTTTAGTACATTAACCGGAATCGTACTGGGAATGAGCATAACGGCGCAGGCGGCGGATACAACAGAGCTCACCACAGGAACGACCACATGGGTAAACGGTGACTACGTTGTACCCGCAGACGGTGTGACCATCAGCGGTCATATCACTGTCAAAGGTATAGTGAATCTGACATTAACAGAAGGCGCTACGCTGACGGCAAACATGGGAATCACATTAGGTCAGAACGCAAGGCTCAATGTCAGCGGCGAAGGCGCAATGGTGGTAAAGGGCTCAAACGAAAATACTAATTCAACCGTTGCCGGTACCGGTAAGCTGGTGCTAAAAAGCGGAACACTGACAGCCACAGGTGGCAATGGTCAAAGTTTTTCGAGCGGGGTGCAAACAACAGGAAATACCGGTGGTGTGGCTATTAATGGTGCAGTAACCGTAAACGGCGGAACACTGGCAGCTACAGGTGGAGATGGAGGTAGTATTAATGGTCATACTATGAGTAATGTTAAAGGAGGCGCCGGCGGCGCAGCCATCGGCGGAGCTGTGACCATCAACGGTGGAACAGTGACAGCCACAGGCGGAAATGGCGGTAGTATTACAATTACTAACTGGGGTGAGAGTAATAAAGGCGGTAACGGTGGCGCAGCCATCGGCGGAGCTGTGACCATCAACGGTGGAACACTGACAGCCACAAAAGGTGATAACGGTACTTTAAATATAAAGAATGGTAGTTCAAATTATGCCGGTACCGGCAGCGCAGGCTACGACGGCACGCTGACCCTCGGAGCGAATGTAAAGCTGTATGAGGGTACTGATAATACAGGAACTGTCCTTGATGATAATGACAGCGACAGCCGTGTGTATTCCGGTGAGAAGAAGGCAAATATGTATGCTTATGGTTCTGATGTTGATGCAGTAGCTGACAAGAGTGAACTGAATGATGCAATCACTGTAGCAGAAAAATGGTATGGCAGGATTAAGAATAATACTGATTATACAGACATCGCAAGCGCACTCAAAACTGCGATTGACACTGCAAAGGCAGTTGCGGATAATGACGAGGCAGGCCAGGACGTTGTTGACACGGCGACTCAAAATCTTATAACTGCAATACTATCAGCAGAAGCATCGATATCAATGGGAACAACATGGGAAGAAGAAACCTACGTTGTGCCGATATTTGGTGAGACGATTGCGGGTCATATCACCGTCACCGGCACTGTAAATCTAATTCTGACAAAAGGTGCTACGTTGACAGCAAACGCAGGTATCACGTTAAACGATGGTGCAACCCTCAATGTCAGCGGCGATGGTGCAATGGTTATCAACGGCACGAGTGGAAATACGAATTCAACAGTTGCAGGCAGTGGTGTGCTTGTACTGAATAGCGGAACGCTGACAGCCAACGGCGGCAACGGCGGCAACATTGGGGTTAGACAAATGGATGTCACTGCAAATGCCGGTGGTGCAGCTATCAACGGTAATGTCATCGTAAACGGCGGAACATTGACAGCCACAGGTGGTAACGGTGGCAGCATTGGAAATTACTCCATAGACTGTACAAGTGGTGCCGGAGGTGCAGCTATCAACGGTGCTGTTACTGTAAACGGTGGAACACTGACAGCAACAGATGGTACCAAAGGAACTAGTGGAAATGCCTATGGTTGTACTTTAGGTGCCGGTGGTGCAGGCTACAGCGGCACGCTGACCCTTGGCAAAGGTGTGAAGCTGTATGAGGGTACTGAAGCAAACGAAGAAAAACTTCTTGATGGCAATGACAGTGCCAGCCATGTTTATGAAGGTGAAAAGAAAGCCAAGATGTTTGCTATTGCTGAGGGACCTGATAAGACAGCGCTGGATGATGCGATCACCGCAGCAGTAACGCTGTATGACAGCATTAAGAACAACAACGATTATATAGACATAGCAAGCACACTCAAAACTGCAATAGACGCTGCAAAAGGTGTTGCAGAAAGTGACGAAGCAGACCAGGACGCTATTGACGCAGCTAAAACTGCTATTACAACTGCAAAGACTACAGCTGAAACAGCGAAAAAGAATATTGACGACACAAAGGCAGCCAATGCGGTGATCGAAAAAATCAACGCTCTTCCACTTGCAGGCGATGTGACCGCTTCTGACAAGTCAGCCATCGAGGAAGCAAGAGAAGCATATGATAAACTGACCGATGATCAGAAAGAAATCGTCAATAAAGACGCAAGCATTCTTTTATACCTCCAAGCTGCAGAGGAGGCTCTTGCAGCTTTACCGGAAATACTTGATAGTACATCCACAACATGGAATAAGAATGCTACTATCACAGATAACTTAATAACCATAGATGACAAGGTTACTGTTACTGCTGATATAACACTGACAATACCGGAAGGAAAGACACTGACCGTTAATGGTGGAATTGATGCAGGTGAATATACTGTAACTGTTGCCGGCAAAGGTATGCTGGTTGTTACGGGTACCAATGGTACAGAAGGCACAAATGGCACAAGCAATGGAGGTGCCGGAAGTGATGGATTCAAAGGAAATATCATCGTTGATGGTGCTACAGTCACCGTGACAGGCGGTAACGGCGGTAATGTCACGGGCAGTTATGTAATTAGTGGTAGCAACGGTGGAAATGGTGGTAACGGTGTGGCTGGCAACATTACTGTCAACAGCGGCTCAGCCACTGTAACAGGCGGTAATGGTGGTACTGGAGGGAGTGGAAGACGTTCTGGCAGTTCTGGCAGCACTGGCATTGCTGTCACCGGAACAATTACAGGACCAACCGTTGAAGAAAGTGCAGATAACAGTACATGGACAAAAATTGAGTCCGGAGCATCTTCAACAAAGAAGTATATCAAAGTATCCGAGGCTACGGCGGAAGTAGTTAAATCTAAGATCGATGCTCTGCCGAACGCTGATGAAGTTACAATTGAAGATAAGACTGACATTCAAAAAGCAAGAGATGCATATAATGCACTTGATGACACAGAAAAAGGTAAAATAACTGAAGATACATTAAAGAAGCTAACAGATGCAGAAGATGCCCTTGCAGCAGCAGAAGCAAGCAATGTGATTAATGCGCTTCCAAGTGCGGCTGATATAACTACTGCAAATAAAGAAGCAGTTGAAGCGGCAAGAAAAGCATACGATGATTTAACAGATGCTCAGGAAGCATATGTTTCAGCAGATACACTTAAGAAACTGACGGATGCAGAGGATGCGCTTGCAGCAGCAGAAGCAAGCAATGTGATTAATGTGCTTCCAAGTGCGGCTGATATAACTATTGCAAATAAGGAAGCAGTTGAAGCGGCAAGAAAAGCATACGATGATTTAACAGATGCTCAGGAAGCATATGTTTCAACTGATACACTCAAGAAATTGACAGATGCAGAGGAAGCATTAAAAGAGCTTACTGACAAAGCGGCAGCAGATTCAGTAACAGATACAATTAATAAACTTCCTGCAAGTGACAAGGTAGCAACCACAGATAAGGCAGCCATCGAAGCAGCAAGAAAGGCATATGATGCTCTTACAGCAGACCAGAAGGCTAAAGTAACTCCTGAAACTCTTAAGAATCTTGAAGCAGCCGAGAAGGCTCTTGCAGCAGCAGAAAAGAAAGAGACAGATGACACAGATGCTGCAAAGAAAGTAACAGATGCAATCAATGCCCTTCCTGCAAGCGACAAGGTAGCAACCACAGATAAGGCAGCAATCGAAGCAGCAAGAAAGGCATATGATGCCCTTACAGCAGAACAGAAGGCTAAAGTAACTCCTGATACTCTTAAGAATCTTGAAGCAGCCGAGAAAGCACTTGCGACAGCAGAGAAAAAAGAAGCTGCTGATACAGATACAGCAAAGAAGGTAACAGATGCCATCAATAAGCTTCCTGCAAGTGATAAGGTAGCAACCACAGATAAGGCAACAATCGAAGCAGCAAGAAAGGCATATGATGCCCTTACAGCAGAACAGAAGGCTAAAGTAACTCCTGATACTCTTAAGAAGCTTGAAGCAGCCGAGAAAGCACTTGCGACAGCAGAGAAAAAAGAAACAGATGATACAGATGCAGCAAAGAAAGTAAATGATGCAATAGGTAAGCTTCCTGCAAGTGATAAGGTAGCAACTACAGATAAGGCAGCCATCGAAGCGGCAAGAAAGGCATACGATGATCTCACCGATGATCAGAAGGCGCAGATCGCTCCCGAAACGCTGAAAAAATTGGCCAACGCCGAATCTGCCCTTGCGGTAGTGGAAGTAAACGAAGCAATCAACGCACTTCCCGCAAGCGGTAAAGTGACAACGGCTGACAAGGCGGCTATCAAGGCTGCAAGAGCAGCTTACGACGCCCTGACTGCGGAGCAGAAGGCAAAAATATCTGCCGACACCCTGAAGAAGTTGACCGACGCAGAGGCTGCGCTGGCAGCGGCAGAAAATGCCACCTCTCCTCAGACCGGCGATAACAGCCACATGGGTCTTTGGATCGCGCTGATGATGTTCTCTCTGCTCGGCATTGCGGCAACCCTCCTGTTCGGCAGAAAGAAAAGAGTATTTGGCAAATAACCAAAACGCAGCATAACGCACATCGCGGCGAAGCAGAAATGCTCCGCCGCGATTTTTCTCTCTGCAGTGAAACTGCCCTCACGTGAAAGTGGGGGCAGTTTTCGAATATGGATTTGCTATGCTTCGTCCTTGATTACGCCAAACGGTTCGGTCATCAACCGGACGCCGAGTCGGAAGCCGTAGGAGAACGCTTCGACCTCTGCCGTGGCGTTCATTTCCCTTACCGCCGAAGCATATCTTTCAAACAGTTCGGCTTGTTCGGGGGATAAAGAAGCGCTGAGTCTTTCCTGATCCTTCACCACAATGCGAAGCAGGTTTTTGTAATCTTTATTTCCCTCAAGGAATTCTTCGACCGGATGGACGTTTCCGTACCACAAGTTTTCAAGTATTGTCATGCGAACACCACCTCGCTTTCCACGATCTCCTCGGCGCGGTTACGGATGTTGTTCATGCGGCGCACCCATTCCATCTGGTCGGCGGCTTTGAGCTGTTCGGTTACGTCCTCAGCTTGTTTCATTTGCTCAACCAACTGAGAAAACAGTTCTTCCGCTTGCCGGTCAACCTCTTCGATCTGCTCTTTCAACTTGCCCGACAGCATAAGCCCCGAATAGGTGACCCGCTTATGATTACGCAGATAATCGTGATACATCATCCCGAATCTGCCGACCTTTGGTGCCTCCGGCGCTTCAAGACAGGGATAATAGTAGTCGCCTATCAGTTCATACTTCAGCCCGGTTCTTTCGTCTGTAATATACTTTTTCATTTGAGTAATCCTCCGATAAGTTTGATTTCACTCCGCAATCCCCGTGTTTGCCGTCTAAAACACGTTTTGCTTCGTTTTGTCCTTATCGCGGCTCACTCATGAAGAAGACTTCATTCCCGCTAAAAATGAAATTATTAGTGATATAAAAAGGTTAGGATTACAGATTAATAAAGATAAAATAGAGTGCGGTTTGCTTAGTCAGCCGTTTTCATATTTGGGTTATAGTTTTTCTAATAAATATATCACTGTAAGGAATAGTAGTGTCCTGAGAATAGAGAATTCTATTGAAGAATTGGTCAGAGAGCTACGAAATAATCATAGGTATCTTGAGTGGAAATTAAATCTTAAAGTTACGGGATTTATAATTGATGATAATAAGTATGGATGGATGTTTTTTTATTCACAGATTACAGAAACCTCTGTTTTGCATCATCTAGATTGGGTAGTTAATAAGATTCTTGAACGATATAATGTTCAAAGTAAAATTAGACCTAAAAGATTTGTTAGGACGTATTTTGAAATAGTAAGAAATTTACATGAAACTACGTATATCCTTAATTTGAATAATTATACGATTGATGATAAAAAGCGAGTCCTAATTGATATTTATGAGCAACCAATGGAAGAATTTGATGAGATGGATGATGCTGATATTGAAAGACTATTTAGAAGAATAATGAAAAAAGAGATTCGAGATATTGAAAAAGATATTGAACATTTTTCGTGATATTAAATATTAACGTCTGGTCTATTGGGGCAGACGTTATTTTTATGTCTGGAAGTTTGCGTAACTTGTGCTCCATTGGAGCATAAGTTGAATACGTAGAACGCAGATTCATTTTGGGTTTTAGGGGAACTCTAAAGCGGGCGACATAGGAGCACGGAAAATTTGCGTGAAGGGGGGCATGCACCTTTATGCGTATCCTGTTATTTTTTGAAAATTTGCAGTGGCCAAGGAGTTCGACTATTCCGAAAAATCGTAATGGATTTGCAGATGCCCTATTTATAAGGTCTTCAGAGGACGGAGTATCCGTCGTATGGGATGACCGTTCGGATGATCTGTAGTGGCTGTTTTGATAGTTTTAAGATTGGTACGACCAATGGTCAGTTCATTGCGCGAGCTGCCTGCAAATGCCTTAAAATAAATGATTGTAGGTAATTTGTGTAGTATAATAATTGATAGATAATTTAAAAGCCAAAAGTTGAAGGGGCATTGTATGAAAAAAGAAAAAGAATATCTTATCGATAATGCTCGCCTTATGTCAGAGTGGAATTGGGAAGAAAACGACAAAAGAGATTTAGATCCTCGAAAACTAACAGCAGGAAGCGGGAAAAAACCGAATTGGATATGTTCTAAAGGGCATCATTGGGATGCAGCTATTTCACATAGAGTAAGTCGAAATTCTAGTTGTCCATATTGCTCAAATAAAAGAATACTTGCCGGATTTAACGATTTAAAATCACAATATCCAGAGTTGATGAAAGAGTGGGATTTTGATAGTAATGCGATTGATCCGTCTACTGTAGCGTTAAAGTCAAATAAAATTGCAAATTGGATATGTCCTAAAGGTCATAAGTATTCTAAAGCAATATATCAACGTGTGGAAGGAGCGGATTGCCCAATTTGTATGAGAGCAAGGCGGACATCATTTCCGGAACAATGTTTCTTCTTTTATACCAAACAAGTTTATCCAGATGCAGTGAATAGTTATAAAGAAATATTTGATAATCAGATGGAGTTGGATATATATATTCCTTCTATAAGAACTGGCATCGAGTATGATGGTATCTTTTGGCATGGAAAAAATGCATTTGAGAGGGAGCAAAAAAAGTATAGAATTTGTAAGGAACATCAGATTCGGTTATTTAGGATTAAAGAAGGCGCTTTTAATGGTTTTTCCGATGTTGCAGACAGAATATGGTATATTCCGACAAAATATAGTTATGACGTTTTAAATTTTTATATAAATGAGTATTTGAAGTTTTTAACGTTTGATGGTCGTAAACTTCCGGATGTAAATGTTAAGAGGGATAAAGTGAAAATAATGGAGTATAAGGCGTTGAAGCTTGAAGATTCATTATTGATTCAGAATCCGGAGGTCGCAAATGAGTGGCATCCCACAAAGAATGGAGGATTAACACCGGACTTATTTGCTTCAGGAAGTGCCGAATTAATTTGGTGGAAATGCTCTAAATGCGGAAATGTGTGGAAGACATCTATTGTTAATAGAACAAAGGGGCATGGGTGTAATAAATGTGCAAATCCAAAACGTAAAAAAACAAAGAAACAAACATTGCTATCAAAACGCGGGTGCCTTGATAAAGAGTGGTGTCTTTTAGATTGGGATTATGAACTTAATGATCATGGCCCTGAGTATTATACGAATGGAAGTGGTGAAGAAGTTAATTGGAAGTGCCATGTTTGTGGTTATCGCTGGAAGGCTGTTATTTGTGATAGATCACGAGATTACAAAAATGGGTGTCCCTTGTGTTCCGGGAAAGTAATTGTTAAGGGAGTAAATGATCTTCCCACTGTTCGTCCGGATTTGATGAATGAATGGAACTATGATGCGAATTCAGAAATAGATCCAACAACAGTTGGATGTGGAAACCATTTATATGTTTCGTGGAAGTGCCAAAAATGCGGTTACATTTGGAGCGCACAGGTATATAATCGGGCAAATGGTAAAGGGTGCCCTTGTTGTGCCAACAGAGTTGTAGTTCCAGGAATTAATGATTTGGCAACAACACATCCAGAATTAGCAGAAGAATGGCATCCGACAATGAATGTCATAAAACCATCAGAAGTAACAAAGGGACAATCTAAAAAGATATATTGGTGCTGTAAATCTTGTGGGAATGTATGGTTAGATACAATTAATCATCGTACAAACGGACGAGGTTGTAGTGAGTGCAAGAAAATGAAGCACAAATAGCTCCACTTCTGGTCCAATGGACCAGAAGTTCCTTTTATTAGAATAAGTCTTTTGTAAAGTCTTGGATAAAAGCTTTTACATCCTCATATGAGAAGTCATCGCTTATAAGATTCTTAGTTGTTTTTTCGTAATCATCTGCGTAGAAATCTTCGTCGCAGAATTTCTTTATCAGCTCGGATATATTGATACTTTCATCTGCGGCAGGAGCAATGTTATTTTTCATGCCTTGACGGTGAGCACGAACTTCTAAGATGAGTTTATGAAAATCATTATCTACTGTAACTTCTTTAGATATTTTGTAAATATCATAGAGATGTCTGGAGTTACGAGCTGCTTTGTGTTGGATGTAGTAATCACAAAGGGCGAATATCTTGTCGATTAATGTTCGTTCCAATGATTGTACTCGCATTGTAAATGGAGTGAGCTCGTATTCTTCAAGTAAATCAGGTTCTTCATCTTTTAGTGCT
>Ga0256404_1008439_pt1 | contig 15474 bp, 14 predicted proteins | sample RumenRJG_01DNA_FD_185990 | JGI IMG/M metagenome (GOLD analysis project Ga0256404, IMG submission 185990) | Bovine rumen microbial communities from Lethbridge, Alberta, Canada - RJG_01 | ecosystem: Host-associated > Mammals > Digestive system > Stomach > Rumen | place: Canada: Alberta | collected...
GGAAAGCCAGCGCCCGTGCCCACGTCGATGACGGCGGGCGCGCCGCCGAAAAGCTTTGCATCGCAGGCGGCGAGCGAGTCGATGATATGTTTGACAGCGACCTCACGGGGCGCCGTGATGGCCGTGAGGTTCATCTTCTCGTTCCACGCGATGAGGAGCTCGTAGTAGCGCGTGAAGGCCGCGAGCTGCGCCTCGCTGAGCGCGATGCCGGCGGCGGCCGCTGCCGCGCGCAGCGCCTCGGTAAATTCCATATCGGTTCCTCCTCTGTCCCCTGTCGTCATCCTCCGCCAGGCTGCGCCGCAAAGCGCGGCGGGACGGCTGCTGCCTTGCGGCATCTCTCCCACGCCCTGCCGCCACTGCGGGCTCTCTGCTCTCTGACGTTCAGGCGGTCGGCGTTTCTATGCTTATCTTTCGCCGCGCGTCTTTATTTTCCTGCCTGCCGCCGCTGCTGCTCGAGCCAGACGAGGAGCACGGAGATGTCGGCGGGCGAGACGCCGCTGATGCGCGACGCCTGACCGACGCTCTCGGGGCGGATGGCGGCGAGCTTCTCGCGCGCCTCGTCGCGCAGGCTCGGCACGGCGGCGTAGTCGATGGTGTCCGGCAGGCGCTTCTCCTCGAGGCGCTCCATGCGCGCGACCTGCTCCTGCTGCTTCTTGATGTAGCCCTCGTAGCGGCTCCTGATCTCCACCTGCTCGCGTACCTCCGGCGCGAGCTCCGGCAGCTCCGGGAACGCCGCGCGGATCGTCTCGTAGGTCGCGCCGGGGCGGCGCAGGAGGTCGCAGCCCGTCGCGCGCGTGTGCACGGGGTCGAGCCCGTGCGCCGTGAGCCGCTCGTTCGTCTCGCGGCTCGGCGTGAGCACGAGGCCCGTGAGCGCCTGCTCGGCGGCCCCGATCGCGGCCTGCTTTTTCTCGAACCGCGCCCAGCGCGCGTCGCTGACGAGGCCGATGCGGCGGCCGATGGGCGTGAGGCGCGCGTCGGCGTTGTCCTGGCGCAGCAGCAGGCGGTACTCGGCGCGGCTCGTCATCATGCGGTAGGGCTCGTGCGTGCCCTTCGTCACGAGGTCGTCGATGAGCACGCCGATGTAGGCCTCCGAGCGCTTCAGGACGACGGGCGGCGCGCCCTTGATGTACTGCGCGGCGTTGATGCCCGCGATGATGCCCTGCGCGGCGGCCTCCTCATAGCCTGAGGTGCCGTTCGCCTGCCCCGCGGAGAAAAAGCCGCGGATCGTCTTGAACTCGAGGCTCGGCCGCAGCTGCGTCGGGTCGATGCAGTCGTACTCGATGGCGTAGCCCGCGCGCATGACGTGCGCGTGCTCGAGCCCCGGGATCGTGTGGAGGAACGCGAGCTGCACGTCCATCGGCATGCTCGTGCTCATGCCCTGCACGTAGACCTCGTTCGTGTGCAGGCCCTCGGGCTCGAGGAAGAGCTGGTGGCGCTCCTTGTCGGGGAAGCGCAGGATCTTCGTCTCGATGGAGGGGCAGTAGCGCGGGCCGACGCCCTTGATGATGCCGTTCGCCATCGGCGCGCGGTCCATGTTGTCGCGCAGGATCTTGTGCGTGCGCTCGTTCGTGTAGGTGAGGTAGCAGGGCACCTGCTCGCGCGTGCGCACATCGCTCATAAAGGAGAAACTCTGCGCCTCCTCGTCGCCCGGCTGCAGCTCCATCTTCTCATAGTCGAGCGTGCGCGCATCGACGCGCGCCGGCGTGCCGGTCTTGAAGCGCATGAGGCGGACGCCCGCCTCGGCGAGCGAGGCGGAAAAGCGCATCGCGGGGCGCTGGCCGTTCGGCCCGCCGCTGTACGTGTGCTCGCCGATGATGATGCGCCCGCGCAGGTACGTGCCCGTCGCCATGACGATGGCGCGCGCGAGGTAGACCTCGCCCGTCTCCGTGACGACACCGCGCACACCCTTCTTGTCCTCCGTGAGCAGGAGGTCGGTGATGAGGATCTGCTTGACGTCGAGATGCTCCGTGTTCTCGCACGTCTCCTTCATCGTGAACTGGTAGAGCTTCTTGTCCGCCTGCGCGCGCAGCGCATGGACGGCCGGGCCCTTGCCCGTGTTGAGCATGCGGAACTGGATGCAGGTCCTGTCCGCGTTCACGCCCATCTCGCCGCCTAAAGCGTCGACCTCGCGCACGAGGTGGCCTTTCGCCGGGCCGCCGACGGACGGGTTGCACGGCATGAGCGCGATATTATCCATCGAGAGCGTCGCGAGCAGCGTCTCGCAGCCGAGCCGCGCGGCCGCGAGCGCCGCCTCGACGCCCGCGTGTCCGGCGCCGATGACGATGATGTCATACGTTCCTGCAGTAAACAAAATGTGATGGCCTCCCTTTCAGGAAATGCTGATGAATAAAAAAATGCCAAGCGTAACGGTGGCGTAAGAAGTGCCTTGCCACCGAATGATGTTTTCGGCACGATTCCCCACCGCGCGACACCTCTTCCACCGCTGCGCGGTTTCTTTATTTCCCGATGCAGAATCTGCTGAAAATCTCGTCGATGATGTCCTCGCCGACCGTCTCGCCCGTGATCTCGCCGAGCTTCTCCCAGGCGGCGCGCAGGTCGATGGAGATGAAGTCGACGGAGAGCCCCGCACCGATGGTCTTGAGCGCCGCGCCGAGCTGCGCGTCCGCCGCGCGCAGCAGCGCCGCCGAACGCTCGTCGGAGACGAAACTCCCCTCCTCGAGCCCGCCGCCCGTTCCCGCGAACTCGCCGATGGCCGCGGCAAGCGCAGAGAGTCCCTGCTCCTCGCGCGCGGAGATGGCGAGGATGGTGGGCGCCGCGGCGTCTCCCCCCGCGCATCTCGCGTAGGCTGCGGCGAGCGCTGCGGGCGTCGTCACGGGCGGCAGATCCGACTTCGTGAGCAGGAGCAGTGCGGGACGCCCCGCGACGAGGGAGAGGATCTCCTCATCCTCCGCGCCGAGCGGCTGCGCGCCGTCGAAGAGCACGAGCACGAGCGCCGCGCGCTCGATGTAGCCGCGCGCCTTCTCGACGCCGATGCGCTCCACGGCGTCGTCCGTCTCGCGGATGCCCGCCGTATCGATGATGCGGAGCGGCACGCCGCCGATATCGGCATACTCCTCGATGCTGTCGCGCGTCGTGCCCGGGATGTCCGTGACGATGGCGCGCTCCTCGCGCAGCAGCGCGTTCATGAGGCTCGACTTGCCGACGTTCGGCTTGCCGACGATGGCGGTCGGCAGACCATCCCGGAGGATGCGCCCCGTGTGCGCCGTCGCGAGCAGCGCGCGGATCTCCTGGCGCAGCTGCGCCACCGCGCGCTCCACCTCGTCGATGACGACATCGTCAATCTCATCTTCAGGGAAGTCGATGGCCGCCTCGAGATGCGCGATGAGCCCGAGGCACTTCTGCCGCATGGCGTGGATCTTCCCGGAGAAATGCCCCGCGAGATGTCCCTCCGCGACGCGCAGCGCGCGGTTCGTGCGCGCGCTCACGATCTCCATGACTGCCTGCGCCTGCGAGAGGTCGAGCCGCCCGGAGAGGAACGCCCGCTTCGTGAACTCGCCGCGCTCCGCACTGCGCGCGCCCGCCGCGAGCACGCGGCCGAGCACGCGGCGCAGCACGATACTGCCGCCGTGGCACGAGAGCTCGACGACATCCTCCCGCGTGTAGGAGTGCGGCGCGCGCATGACGAGCGCGAGCACCTCGTCGATGGGCGCGCCCTCCTCATCTACGACGTGGCCGTAGAGCACGCGCTGCGTCTCGGCGTCCTTGAGCCTTTTCCCCGACGCCGCGCGGAACACCGCGTCCGCCACCTCGATGGCGCGCGCGCCGCTGATGCGCAGCATGCCGACGCCTGCCTCTCCGGGCGCCGTCGCGATGGCCGCAATCGTATCCGCCTGCATAGTCCTCATCCTTTCCCTGATGTCGAACGAGATGCCGCCTGACCTCGCGGCCCAGCCTCTCTCCCGGCACGAAAAAAGGGCGCTCCCCAGAGGAGACAGCCCTTTCACAGCAGTCTTTCATCCCCGCGCGGGGATCCTATGTACCAAGCCGAGCGCGCAGCGCACGAACCTGCGCCGAGCGGCGCGATCGGCCGCGCGCCGTCATCCCATGACTCGCTTACTCCTCGCCGCGTCCGCGGCGCTCATCGCGCGGCCCCGCGTAGCGGCGGCGGCGCTTCGGCGCGATTACGACGCAGCGGTACGGCTCGTCGCCGTCGCTGTACGTGCTCACGCGATAGTTGTCCTGCAGCGCCATGTGGATGATCTTGCGCTCGTGCCGGTTCATCGGCTCGAGGCGCACCTCCGCGTGGATGCGGCACGCCTTCTCCGCGAGATGGCCCGCGAGGCGGCGCAGCGTCTCCTCGCGGCGGCTGCGGTAGCCCTCGACGTCGAGGATGACGTGGATGCGCCCCTCCTCGCAGCCGCGGTTCGCCGCGAGATTCGTGAGATACTGGAGCGCGTCGAGCGTCTGCCCGTGCTTGCCGATGAGGATGCCGAGGCTCTCGCCGCTGAGGTCGTAGACATAGCCCTCGTCCGTCTCCCGCGCAGACATCGCCACCGTGAGACCCATGCAGCGGAAGATATCGCGCAGGAACTGCTCCGCGCGGGCGCGCGGCGTACCCGCCGCGGGCGTCGCGTCAGGCACGTCCTGTCCCGGCCTCGCCGGCTGCGCCGCAGCGGCGGCAGGCGCAGCGAAGGCAGACGCGTCAGGCGCTGCCTGCTTCTCCGTCACGCGCAGGCGCGCCAGATGGCCGCCGAACAGACCGAAAAAACCGCGCGACGGCTGCTCGAGCACCTCGTAATCGACCTCATCCTTTGAGCGTCCGAGCGCGATGAGCGCCTTTTCGAGCGCCTCCTCGACGGTCTTGCCCGTCTCGATGACCGTGCTCATGCATCCGCCCCCTTCTTCTTCGCGCCCGGCTTCTCCTCACCGCGGTACATCCACCACTGCTGCGCGATCTGGCAGAAATTCATCGCGGCCCAGTAGAGCACGAGGCCCGAGGCGAAGTTCCAGCTCATGAAGCCGATGAAGAGCGGCATCACATACGCCATCATCTTCATCTGCGTATTGCTCATATCGGACGTCTGGCGCGTCTGCCAGTACGTCGTGACCGCCGCGATCACGGGCAGGATATGCGTCGGATCCGGCTCGGACATCGACGGCAGCCAGAGGAACTGCGCCGCCTCCGGCGAAGGATACTGGAAATTGAACAGCGAGTAATACATGCCCATGAGGATCGGCATCTGGATGAGCAGCGGCAGGCAGCCGGCGAGCGGATTCACGCCGGCGTCCTTGTAGAGCTCGCCGATCTTCTGCTGCATGAGCTGCGGATTGTCCTTGTACTTCTCCTGGAGCTTCTTCATCTTCGGTGAGAGCTCCTGCATCGCCTTCATCGACTTCACCTGCTTGACCGTCAGCGGGTAGAGGCACATCTTCACGACGATGGTCAAGAGGATGATGGCAGCGCCGTAGCTGCCGAATCCCGTCAGCGAAGTGAGATTGTAGAGGATCTGCAACACGAAGGCGAGAATCTCCTCGATCGGCTGGAAGAGTGTCGAAAAAATACCTGTCAATTCATCACGTCCATTTCCATCTTACGTAGGTTGGTCATCTGCTCCAAACCGCGGCGCGCAGCCGCCCTGCTCCGGCAGGCGCCCTCACGGCACGGGATCGTACCCGCCCGCGTGAAAGGGATGGCAGCGCAGGATGCGCCGCAGCGCGAGCATGCCGCCGCGCCGCGCGCCATAGCGCGCAATCGCCGTCATCGCGTAGGCCGAGCACGTCGGCACATAACGGCACGTCGGCGGGAAAAGCGGCGAAATCGCCGCGCGATAAAAAGAAATCAAAAAGAGAAGCACCTGCTTCATGCCATCCGCCTCACTCCGATAAGCACGGACGCAGCCAGCACCGTCCCAGTCACCGCGCATGCCGCGGCCTGCTCCATCACGGACGCCGCAGACCTCAGCGCAGGATCCCGGCCTTGCGGCAGAGCGCGAGATACGCGCGCTCGACCTCCTGGCACTTCGCCGCAACGGCCGCCTTGCGGCCGACGAGGATCAGCGCCGTGCGCGGCGCGAGCTCCGCCCGGTGCCTGCGGTAGCTCTCGCGCAGCAGCCGCTTCACGCGGCTCCGGCGCACGGCGCAGCCGAGCTTCTTGCCAGCGGCGAAGCCGACCTCGCCGTAGAGCGGCTTTGGATCGCCCTCATGCATATGAAAAACATAAAGGACAAGATACCGGTTCGCATAGGAACGTCCCGCCCGATAGACCCGCTGGAAGCAGGCACTCCTCTTGAGCATCAGCCGCCGCGGCAGCGTGTTCGTGCGCATCCCCTGCATCTCTCCCCGTTGAAACTTCTGAAACCGCCGCATTTCGCAGCAGTTCCCCAATATAATGGAAAAAGGCCACCTAAGTGACCTGAACCCATCTTATGCGGAAATCTTTTTCCGGCCACGCTGGCGTCTTCTCTTCAGGACGAGACGGCCGCCCTTCGTCTTCATGCGCTCGCGGAAGCCGTGCGTCTTCTTGCGCCAATGGTTGTTCGGCTGAAATGTCTGCTTCAATCCTTCCACCTCCTTTAGTGGCATAGCACTGCCTAGATAGCTATCCCAAATTATAAATCAGCGGACAGGAACGTGTCAAGCGTCCGCCCGCGGAAAAAGTGGACAACTCTGTGTATTCTGTGGATATTTATGGAAGAAAGCGCCGTTCCTCCACGAAAACCTGTTGATAACTTGTCCCGCTTTTGATAAACTAATCTTGATTCTTTTCACGCCATACACCTTTTGTCCACAGAACTTATCCACCAACCGCATAACGCCCACTTCTCCTACGATTACAAACCTCCGTGGCCATCAGGACGCGGATTTGTAATTTTTTTTGCGGCTTTCCCACATGCTTGCCTCACAGTTATCCACAGCTGTGGATGAATTTGTGGATAACCATTCCCCCTGTGGACGAATCCTATCATTATCTATACCAGAAAGGAACTTTCCCTATGCCGACGAAAGAAACCGACCTCAAGGCCATCTGGCTGGAGATCCTCACGAAAGTGCAGGAATCCCTCTCGAAGGTGGCCTGCGAAAAATGGCTGATGCCCGTGCGCCCCATCCGCCTCGATGAGCGCACGCTCGAGCTCGCCGCACCGAACGACTTCTCCAAGGACTGGATCAAGGACCGCTACATCCCCATCCTCGAGGACGCCGTCGCCGACGTGCTCGGCGCGCCGCGCAGCGTCGAGCTCATCAGCCTCGACCTGCCGGCCCCGAGCGACGAGGACCAGCCGGAGGAGACGCGCACGCCGCGCAAGGTGCAGAAGGCCGCCAAGGCCGCCCGCAGCCCGCGCGGCAGCCACCGCGCGGCCAAGGGCGAGACCGTCGAGCAGCCGACGCTGCTCGGAGACGAGGGCGCGGACGCCGCGCCAGACGCCGCCGCGCTGCCGCTCTCGAAGGACGACTGGCAGGAGGAGGAGGCCGCCGGCGAGGCGAACGGCCGCGGCAGCCACAAATACCCTGCCCCCATCGCGCCGGGCGACGCCTCGACGCTCAACCCGAAATACACCTTCGACACCTTCGTCACGGGCAAGAGCAACCAGCTCGCTCACGCCGCCTCGATCTCCGTCGCGGAGAACCCGGGCCACGGCTACAACCCGCTCTTCCTCTACGGCGGCGTCGGCCTCGGCAAGACGCATCTCATGCACGCCATCGGCCACCGCATCCTCAAGAACCACCCCGAGATGCGCGTGCTCTATGTATCGAGCGAGAAGTTCACGAACGAGCTCATCAACTCCATCCGCGACGGCCACCCGGAGAAATTCCGCGACAAATACCGCACGATCGACGTGCTCATGGTCGACGACATCCAGTTCCTCTCCGGCAAGACGAGCACGCAGGAGGAGTTCTTCCATACCTTCAACGCGCTGCACGACGACAACAAGCAGATCATCCTCTCGTCCGACCGCCCGCCCAAGGAGGTAGAGAAGCTCGAGGAGCGCCTGCGCTCCCGCTTCGAGTGGGGCCTCATCACGGACATCCAGGCGCCGGACCTCGAGACGCGCATCGCCATCCTGCGGAAAAAGGCCATGGTCGACAACATCGAGGTGCCGAACGACGTCATGTTCGCCATCGCGAACCGCATCGACACGAACATCCGTGAGCTCGAGGGCGCGCTCACGCGCGTCTGCGCCTACGCCTCCCTCACGAAGCAGCCCGTGACGACCACCGTCGTCTCCGAAGCGCTCAAGGACCTCTTCCCCACGAGCAGCAGCAAGGAGGTCACGCTCGAGATCATCCAGGAGATCGTCGCCGCCTATTTCAAGCTGCAGGTCGAGGATCTGCACGCGAAAAAGCGCAGCCGCAGCATCGCCTTCCCGCGCCAGATCGCCATGTACCTCTGCCGTGAGCTCACCGAGAGCAGCCTGCCCGCCATCGGCCAGTTCTTCGGCGGGCGCGACCACACGACAGTGCTGCACGCCTACGACAAGATCAAGAAGGAAAAGGAAACGGACGAAAAGCTCAATCAGACCATCAGCGAGCTCATCACGCGCATCCAGAAGATGTGAGGAAGCGCCGCACGCGACAGCATCGCCATCCCCGCAGCTTATCCCGCTGCGCCTGTGGAAAACCATGTGGAGATGCCTCTGCATAACCTGTCGATGCTTTGTGGATAAGTAGCACCTGCCCTCTTCACTGTGCATGCTGTGGATAACTTCATCTTCTCTCCCTCTCGCTTATCTACAGGTTACCCACAGCCGATCTGTTACCATCTCGCCGCGTCGCGTCGCTTATCCACTTTTCCACAAGCCCTACGACTACGACAACTATTTTTCTCAAAGATAACGAGCCTTATTAAAAACAAGGAGCGAGGCAAAATGAAATTCACCTGTCAGAAAAACGAACTCGCCGGCGCCATCTCCATCGTGAGCAAGGCCCTCTCAAGCAAGCCGCAGATGCCCATCCTCTCCGGCATCTACCTCAGAGCCACGGATCATCAGATCGAGATCGAGGCCACGGACTTCGAGCTCGGCATCATCGTCGCCATCGACGCGGAGATCGCGCAGCCCGGCCAGATGACGCTGCCCGGCCGCTATTTCCAGGCAGTCATCCACAAACTGCCTGGGGACACCGTCAGCATCGACGAAGACAGCGAGGCGAAGAGCGTGCGCATCCAGTCAGACGCCGCAAACTACACGCTGCGCACGATGAACGCCAGCGAATACCCATGTATCCACAGGCTCGAAGGGGATCTCCGCTTCACGATCAAGGACAATATCCTCCGTTCCCTTGTGAAAAAAACGGCCTTTGCCTGCTCGAATGACGAGAGCCGCCCCATCTTCACCGGCGTCTACATGGACATCGACCAGAACACCCTCACGATGGCGGCGACGAATACCCACAGGCTTGCTGTGAAAAAAGAGACGTTCGACGCGCCCATCGGCGCGATCAAACTCATCATCCCCGCCAAAGTCCTCACAGAGCTCCAGCACATCCTGACCTCCGAGATCCCCAGCGACGTCGAGGTCACCTGCTCGCTCAATCAGGTGAGCTTCGCGTTCGAGAACATCTATATGACCTCCCGCCTCATCGAGGGCGCGTTCCCCAACTACCGCAACGTCATCCCGCAGAACCTCACGGTGAAGGTCGAGGCCAAGACGAGCGAGCTCAGCGCGGCGATGGACCGCGTCTCCCTCATCAGCCGCGCGAACGACTACAACGTCGTGAAGCTCGACTTCCACGACAGCGAGCTCCACATCTCCTCGAGCAATCCCGACATCGGCCACGCGGAGGAGACGATCCCCGTCGCCATCGAGGGCGACGCCATCCAAATCGCCTTCAACGCGACCTACCTCGTCGACGTGCTCAAGGCGCTCGACGGCGAGACATGCACCATCTCGCTGCACCAGCCGCTGAGCCCCATCACCATCACCGAGCCGGACGATCCGGATTTCATCTACGTCGTGACGCCTGTGCGCACGGCGCATTGAAAAACCGCTGAGCCATCCGGCGGCTTTCTGACGGGAAAGGAAAGACTATGACGACGAAAATCTCCATCGACACGGACACCATCCAGCTCGACCAGTTCCTCAAATGGGCCGGCGTCCTCGCCTCGGGCGGCGAGATCCGGCAGCTCATCGAGGAGCGGCGCATCCGCCGCAACGGCGAGATCGAGACGGCGAAGCGCCGCCGCCTCGCGCCCGGCGACATCATCGAGATCGAGGGCCTCGGCAGCTACGAGGTCACGAGGGACTGAGAAATATGCTCGTTCACGCCATCGCACTCAAGAACTACCGCAACTACGAAAACCTGACGCTCACGCTCGATGAGGGGATCAACATCTTCCTCGGCGCGAACGCGCAGGGCAAGACGAATCTTTTAGAGGCCATCTGCTACGCGTCGCTCGGGCGCTCCCACCGCACGCATCAGGATGGGGATCTCATCCGCTTCGGACAGGAGGCCGGCTCGCTGCAGCTGGCCTTTTCGCGTTTTGCGGCGAAGAGCCGCCTCGAGTTCCTCTTCGCGCGCGGCAGGCGGCGGAAGATCAGCCTCAACGGCGAGCCCATCCGCCAAAAGGAGCTCGTCGGCACGCTCAACACCGTCCTCTTCTCCCCCGAGGATCTCTTCCTCATCAAGGGCGCGCCCGCCGAGCGGCGGCGCTTCCTCGACGGGGAGATCTCGCAGGCGAGCCCCGCCTACTACCACGAGCTCGCGACGTATCAGCGCCTCGTCGCGCAGCGGAACGCGCTCCTGAAGCGCATCCGCGAGCGGCGAGCGGCGCCCGCCGCACTCGCGCCCTGGGAGCCGCAGCTCGCGGCGAGCGCCGCGCGCGTGACGGCCAAAAGGCTCGAGGTCGTGCGCAAGCTCGGCATGCTCGCGAACCTCATGCAGCGCCGCATCTCCGGCAGCCAGGAGAACCTCGCGCTCTCGCTCGTCATCGACGGCAGCGGCGGCGAGGCGCCGCCGACGGTGACAAATACGCTCGAAACATGGTATAATGAGAAACTGCAGGAGTGCCGGGAAAATGACATCGCGCGCGGCGCGACCACCGTCGGCCCCCACAGGGACGACCTCATGCTCGCCGTCAACGGCGTCAACCTGCGTTCCTTCGGCTCGCAGGGACAGCAGCGCACGGGCGCGCTCTCGCTGAAGCTCTCCGAGCTCGAGTTCCTGCGCTCCGAGACGGGCGAATATCCCATCCTGCTCCTCGACGACGTCATGAGCGAGCTCGACGCGGACCGGCGCCAGGCGCTGCTCGCCTTCCTGCGCAAGGAGCACATCCAGACCATCATCACGGCGACGGATGCGGCGTATTTCCCGCGCGCGCCCCTGGGCACCCGCTACCGCGTCGCAGCCGGGCAGGTCGCGCGCATGTAGCGCGCGGCTGGCGAAGTAGCTGACCATATCGATGGACTGCATACAGATACGCGGCGCGCATGTAGTGCGCGGCGAGCGTTTGCTGCCTCGCCCGCTATTTGACTGACCTCGCGGGCGCATCCCCTCGCGCCGGAAAATTGTGGAAAGGAACGGGCGGCATGAAGAAAAAGCGTCATCCGGGCGTCGAGCCCGTCAAAAGCATCCTCCCGAAGAGCATCCACGCCCTCGGGCCGAAGGTCGAGCAGCGCTACCTGCGCGAGAGCGTCGTCGGCCACTGGAGCGAGATCGTCGGCGCGCCGATCGCGCGGAGCGTCGAGGCCGTGCGCATCCTCCGCGACGTGCTCTGGCTCTACTCGCCGGACGCCGTCTGGCGGAACCAGATCATGATGATGCAGCTCGACATCTGCCAGCGCGTCAACAACTTCGCTGGCTGCCGCCTCGTAAAGGAAATGCGCTTCGCGCGGAGCGGCCGCGTGCGGCAGGCCGTCGCACAGGCGCGGGAGGACGCCGCGGCTGAGGGGCTCGCCGCGCTGCCGGAGGAGCGGCTGCGCGCGCAGGTCGCGCGCGCGGACCTCACGGCGGAGGAGATCGCCGCCGCGCGCACGCGCTGCGCGGGCGTCGAGGACGAGGCGCTGCGGCAGCGGCTCTTCCGCCTGACGCTCAGCCAGGCGAAGCTCCGCCATGTGCGGGAGGCGCACGGCTATCACCCATGCGAGGACTGCGGCGCGCTCTGCCCGCCGCAGGAGAAGCGCTGCGGCGTCTGCGAGATGCGCCACGAGGAGGCGCTGCGTACGGAGGTCACGCGCCTCCTGCGCGACGTGCCGTGGCTCCGCTACGCCGAGGCGAAGGAAAGCATCCCCGAGGTGACGCCATCGCTGCTCGCGAGCTGCCGCGTCTCCCTCATCCAGTCGCTCGCGGCGAAGGTGCTCCTCACCGACTACGAGAGCCTCGCGGCCAAGACGCTCACGATGCTCTTCCGCTGCCTGCCGCCCGAGCAGCTCACAGAGGACAAGGTCAAGCGCACGCTCTACTACCTGCGCGGCAGCCTCGCGAAGCCCAGGGAGTGGCAGCCCGTCAAGCGCTACGACTACATAGACTGGGGCAAGAAGAAAGCAGGTGAGAGCCGTGTTCCTACATCTCGGCCGTAACATATCCGTGCGCGTCGCGGACGTCGTCTCCATCCATGACATCCGCCTCTTCACCGTGCCCGGCGCGCCAGGCTGCGACCTGCTCCAAAGGCAGCGGGCCGCGGGCAGCGTCATCGACGCCGCGCGAGAGAAAGAGCCGAAATCCCTCATCATCACAGAGAAACATATCTACCTGTCCGCGATATCCCCGATGACGCTCATGCGCCGGGCGCGGCAGACCTACGGAACCACTGATTAATTCGGCACTCCGTCTTCACACGTCTGCACTGTCCTCCCGTCGTCGACAAATCCTCAGCACAAAACGCGATGGAGCGTTTTGCCGCTACGCCTCCGGTTTGTCTCCTAGGGAGATACAGTGCATCCGCGTAAATCCGGAGCACCTCATTTAATCAGCGGTTCCTTACCAATACGTCAGGGGAAACGACGCCTGATGCCGCCTTTCCCGGAGATGCCGCCGCAGTGCAGCCCGGAGGACGCGCCGACGCGCGCTCCCGGGGCGCATGCAGCCGGCATTTCCCATCCAGCCGCGAAGATAGGAGAGAATACTTTCATGGCAAACGAGAACGACAAGAAGATTGATTTCACGCAGGAGGCGCCGGAGGCGCAGCAGAGCGCCGTCGATCCCGAGCTCATCGACAAGGACTTCGACACGACGGGCGTCACCATCCACACCGACGAGTCGAGCGCCGAGGTCACGGCCGTGAGCGCCGACTACGGCGCCGAGCAGATCCAGATCCTCGAGGGCCTCGAGGCCGTCAGGAAGCGCCCGGGCATGTACATCGGCTCGACCTCGGAGCGCGGCCTGCACCACCTCGTCTACGAGGTCGTCGACAACTCCATCGACGAGGCGCTTGCGGGCTACTGCGACCACATCGACGTCACGATCGAGCAGGACAACAGCATCACCGTCACCGACAACGGCCGCGGCATCCCCGTCGACATGCACGAGAGCGGCAAGCCCGCCGTCGAGGTCGTGCTGACCGTGCTGCACGCGGGCGGCAAGTTCGGCGGCGACGGCTACAAGGTCTCCGGCGGCCTGCACGGCGTCGGCGTCTCCGTCGTCAACGCGCTCTCCACCTCGATGGACGTTGAGGTCAAGCGCGACGGCAAGATCCACGAGATCGCCTTCCGCCGCGGCGTCACGGTGAAACCGCTCACCGTCGTCGGCACGACGGAGGAGACGGGCACGCGCGTCCACTTCTGCCCGGATCCTGAGATCTTCACCGTCACGGAGTACAGCTTCGAGACGCTCAGGCACCGCCTGCGCGAGCTCGCGTTCCTCAACCACGGCATCACCATCACGCTCGCGGACGCGCGCGGCGAGCAGCCGCGGCGCGAGGTGTTCCACTACGACGGCGGCATCAGCTCCTTCGTCGAGCACCTCAACCGCAAAAAGGAAAAGCTCAACCCGACGCCCATCTACTTCAACGGCACGAAGGACGACACCGTCGTCGAGATCGCGCTGCAGTACAACGACAGCTACCAGGAAAATATCTACTCCTTCGTCAACAACATCAACACGGAGGAGGGCGGCACGCACCTCGCGGGCTTCAAGATCGCGCTCACGCGCGCGGCGAACGACTTCGCGCGCAAACAGGGCATCCTCAAGGACAAGGACGGCAACCTCACGGGCGAGGACGTGCGCGAGGGACTCACCTGCGTCATCAGCCTCAAGATCCGCGAGCCGCAGTTCGAGGGCCAGACGAAAACGAAGCTCGGCAACAGCGAGGTGCGCGGCATCGTCGATTCCATCGTGACCGAGGGCCTCAGCGAGTACTTCGATGAGAACCCCGCCATCACGAAGCGCATCATCGACAAGGCCATCATGGCGAGCCGCGCGCGCGAAGCGGCGCGCAAGGCGCGCGAGCTCACGCGCCGCAAGAACGCGCTCGAGGTCTCGAGCCTCCCGGGCAAGCTCGCGGACTGCTCCATCAAGGATCCCGATCAGGCCGAGATCTACCTCGTCGAGGGCGACTCCGCAGGCGGCAGCGCCAAGCAGGGCCGCGACCGCCGCTTCCAGGCGATCCTGCCGCTCAGGGGCAAGATCCTGAACGTCGAGAAAGCGCGCCTCGACAAGATCTTCGCGAACGCGGAGATCCGCACGATGATCACGGCGTTCGGCACGGGCATCAGCGAGGAGTTCGACCTCGCGAAGCGCCGCTACGGCAAGATCATCATCATGACGGATGCCGATGTCGACGGCGCGCACATCCGCACGCTGCTCCTCACCTTCCTCTACCGCTATATGAAGCCGCTCATCGAGCACGGCCACGTCTACATCGCCCAGCCGCCCCTCTACCAGATCAAGAAGGGCAAGAAGCACTGGTACACTTACAGCGACGACGAGCTCGCGAAGAAGCTCGACGAGGTCGGCCGCGACGGCATCACCGTTCAGCGCTACAAAGGCCTCGGCGAGATGAACCCCGAGCAGCTCTGGGAGACGACGATGGATCCTGAGGGCCGCACGATGCTGCGCGTCGAAATGGAGGACGCGGAGGAAGCCGACGAGCTCTTCACCATCCTCATGGGCGACAAAGTCGAGCCGCGCCGCCAGTTCATCGAGGAGAACGCGAAGCTCGTGAGAAACCTCGATATCTGATCCCCCTCATGCCTTACAACTGAAAACACAACGCCGCGAACGTGGGCTCTTCCCGTTCGCGGCGTTTTTCTGTATGAATGGGAATACCAAAGATAGAAAAAAGCAAGAAGGAGGCTTTTATACGATGGAAAAACTCTTTTTTGTTTTCTTGGCGTGCCTCTTGGCAGGCCTCCTTTTCTATATTCATCGCCTGCGGCTGGAGATGCGGCGGCTCAGCCGGTTCAAGCAGTTCCTCTATCAGGCCGCCTCGTTGCTCGACCTGCTGATGATCGGCTACGATCTGCTCGATCGATGCTACGAACTGCGCAGCTACAGCGTCTTCGTCGCCAAAGTCCGCGAGGGCAAGGAAAGCGGCATGACGCTCGATGATGCCATCATCGCGGCCATGCGCTACTGCATCAC